>Ga0209812_10000065_pt1 | contig 95843 bp, 74 predicted proteins | sample JI71714BDNA_FD_187502 | JGI IMG/M metagenome (GOLD analysis project Ga0209812, IMG submission 187502) | Wastewater effluent complex algal communities from Wisconsin, to seasonally profile nutrient transformation and Carbon sequestration -... | ecosystem: Engineered > WWTP > Effluent > Algae... | reverse complement strand
CGCGGCTGACCCTGCTGATCGCGGCGTTGATCGCCTTTTCCTCGATGCGGCTGATCGGCGATGTGCTGGGTGTGCTGATGGAGGCGGTACCGCGCGGCATCGACCTGGCGCAGATCGAACGCGAATTGCGGGCCCACGCCGGCGTGCAGGCGGTCCATGACCTGCACGTCTGGACGCTGGCCGGCGACCGCCTGCTGCTGTCCGCGCATCTGGAAATCGCCGATGGCGAGGCCTGGCCCGAGCTGCTGGTCAGCCTGCAGGAGCACCTGCGCGACCGCCACCGGATCTTCCATGCCACCCTGCAGGCCGAGCCGCCGGCCTACCGGCAGCTGATGGCGCTGGCTGCCCGCGGCCACGACGACCACGCGCACTGAGTTCGTATTGACGGCCGGCTCACGCCGCCGGGAGCCTGACCGAGACCCGTAGTCCCGCGCCGTCGGGCGCGTCGATCGTCAGCTCGGTGCCATGGCGTTCGCAGATCCGCTGGACGATCGACAGGCCGAGGCCGCTGCCCTCGCTGTGGGCGTTGCTGCCGCGATGGAAGGCCTGCAAGACCTGCGCGTGTTCCTCGACGGCGAGTCCGGCGCCGTGGTCCTGCACGCGGAGGACGACGTGGGCGGGCGCGCGCGTCAGCTGGACCAGAACCTCGCCGGCGCCGTGCTTCAGGGCGTTGTCGACCAGGTTGCGGATCAGGCTGCGCAGCAGGACCGCATCGCCGCGGACCGTCAGACGATCGGCGTCGGCATCGAGCGCCAGTTCGCGGCCGGCGGCGAGTGCCAGCGGACCGAGTTCGGCGAGGGTGTCGCGGGCCAGTGCGGTCAGGTCGACGTCGGCCAGCGCCCGGGTGGCGCCGCCGGCTTCGGCGCGCGCCAGATCCAGCAGTTGCTGGACCAGTCGCTCGCAGCGGGACAGGCCACGCAGCAGGCCGTCCAGTGATTCGGTGCGTGCAGCCGGGTCATCGCAGTCCTCCAGATTCTGCGCGTGCAGTTTCAGCGCGCTGATCGGGGTGCGCAGTTCGTGGGCGGCATCGGCGATGAAGCGGCGTTCCTGCGCCATCAGTCGGCGATTGCGGCCCAGCAGGTCGTTGAAGGCATTGAGCAGGCCGTGCAGCTCGCGCGGGGCGGGGGCCAGCGGGATCGGTTCCAGCGCATCCGGCGCCCGCATGGCGACGGCTCGCGTGACCGTGCCGACGCCGCGGGTGGCCCAGCCGACGATGCCGATGATGCCGAGCGCCAGCAGCGGCAAGGCGATCAACTGCGGCAGCAGCGTCTCGAAGGCGATGTCCTCGGCCAGTTCGGCGCGGATGTGCTCGTGCTCGGCGACCTGAAACCAGCGCTTGCCGCTACGCAGGGTGTAGGTCCGCCAAACTCCATCGGTGCGTACGACGCGGTCGAAGCCCGGATGCAGCGCCGCCAGGGGGGTCGGGCCAGCGTTGGCCGAGCGCATCTGCAGCGTACCGTTGTCGCCGAAGACCTGCAGCGTCAGCAACGTTTCGTAAGCATGGCCGGTGGCGGTGGCCAGACCATCACCCTCCCCCTCGGCCGACACCGCGGGTACCGGCAGGATGGCGCCGAGCAGATGGCCGTCATCCAGATGAGCCTCGGTGGTCAGCGCCAGCAGACGCGCGGACTGCGCCAGCTTGGCGTCGAACAGCTCGTTGGTCTCGGTCAGACTGTCGTGGTAACCGATCGCTCCGGCCAGCACGCCGGCCACCGCCAGCGTCGGCAGCAGCGTGCCGAGCAGCGCACCGCGCAGGGAACGACGCATTGCTCAGGGGCCCGGCGCGTGGGGCGGCAGACCGTCGATGGCGTAGCCGACGCCACGCACGGTGCGGATCAGGTCAGGGGTCAGCTTGCGGCGCAAGTGGTGGATGTGGACTTCCAGCGTGTTGCTCGACACGTCTTCCTCCCAGCCGTAGAGCTGCTGGATCAGCGCGTCGCGGGTCATCACCCGGCCCGGATTTTCCAGCAGGCAGCGCAGCAGCATGAACTCGCGCCGCGGCAGGTCGAGTTGCCGGCCTTGCCAGCGCACCGTCATGGCGCGCAGGTCCATGGCGAGTTCGCCGTGTTCCAGCGGCGCCGCCGAACGGTTCTGCGTGCGCCGCTCCAGCGCCCGCAGGCGGGCCAGCAGCTCGCGCAGGTCGAAGGGCTTGGTCAGATAGTCGTCTGCACCGAGGTCCAGGCCACGGACCCGGTCGCCGACATCATCGCGAGCAGTCAGGATCAGCACCGGCAGCTGGGCGCCGCGGCCGCGCAGTTCGCGCAGCACGGCAAAGCCATCCTGCTTCGGCAGTCCCAGATCCAGTACCAGCAGATCGAAGTCCTCACTGGCCAGTGCCGCCAGCGCGGCACCGCCATCGCCGACCCGCTCGGCACCGTAGCCGTGCCGGCGCAGCGCGGTCAGCAGGCCCTGGCCCAGCAGCACATCATCTTCCGCGATCAGTACCCGCACGATTCCGGTTCCGAGTTCCTCGTCAGCTGCGGACTTTGGCACGGGCCTGCGCCAGCTTGCCGGCGATTTCCTGCTGACGGCCCTGATCTGCGAGTTCGCGGCCCGGCCGCGGTGCCGCGGTCTGGGCGTGCGCGAGCACGGTGACCGCCTCCGCGTAGCGGCCCTGATCGATCAGGTAGTCGCCGTAGAAGTAGTTGGCGTCGATGCTGTCCGGGGCGATGGCCAGCGCCTGCTTCAGCAGCTCCTCGGCGCGGTCGTCATCACCGAAGCCGATCGGCCAGCCCGGCACCTGGTAATACAGACTGCCGAGGCTGGTGTAGGCCGAGCCCTGCAGCGCCTGCGGATCCAGCTTCAGGGCCGCCTCGAAGTCGGCGCGGGCGTCCTTGCACAGGCCGAGGGCCGACAGTCCGCCCTTGGCGCCGGCCCAGGTCGACAGCACGATGCCCTCCCAGATCAGCGGCTCGGCGCGGCCCGGGTTCGCGTCCTTGAAGCGCCCGGCCTCGGCGGCCAGCGCCTCGAAGGCGTCGGCGCGCTGGTCGGCGGGCGTCTGGTACTGGATCTCGGCCCAGCGGCCCTGGATCGCGGCGAGGCCGGTCTGCACCGGATCGGCCGGTGGAGTTGGCGCGGCTTCGGTGCTTGCCGCGGTGACGGTCGGCGCCGGCTCCGGGCTGGCCGCGGGTTCGGCGGCGTGGGTCAGGCTGGCGGCGGCCAGCGCGAGGGCGAGCAGGGTGGGGCGCAGCGACATCATGGCGGTCTCCTTCAGGCAGTGCGCGTGGCATAGCGCAGGATGGTGCCGAGCTTGCCGGCCATGGCGCGGTCGACCACGGCAGGCAGCAGGGCGTTGAGGCGGACGAACAGGCGCTCGGGGCCGCCGAGCTGGACGCGGCGGCGATCGCGGCGCAGGCCGTCGATGACCGCGGCAGCGACGGCTTCGGGTGGATCGACGGCATTGCCGAGCGCAACGTTCATGGCGTCGGCTGCCGAGCTGTTGGCGTCGGTGCGGGTGGCGCGCGGCGAGATCAGCAGCACGCCGACGCCGCTGCCGCCGAGTTCGCGGCCCAGCGCCTCGGAGAAGCGCTCCAACCCGGCCTTGGCCGCGCCATAGGCGGCGAAACCGGGGTGACCGATTCGCCCCAGCGTCGAGCCGATGTAGACCAGTCGCGCCTGCGGCAGGCGCGTCAGGCCCGGCAGCAGTGCCTGGGTCAGCAGGATTGGTGCGGTCAGGTCGGTGGCGATCAGCCGCTCGATCTCGGCCGGGCCCATCTGGTCGAAGCGGCCGAAGTGGCTGCTGGCGGCATTCAGCACCACGACCTCCGCGGCCGGCGACTCGGCGGCGAAGGCGGCCAGTGCCGCGCGACCCTCGGCGCCGGTCAGATCGGCCAGCAGCGAGGTCGTCCCGGCCGGCAGACGGTCGAGCAGCGCCTGCATCCGACCCGCGTGGCGGCCGTGCACCTTGACCCGCGCGCCCTCGGCGACCAGTCGCTCGGCCAGCGCGCCGCCGATGCCACCGGTGGCGCCAGTGATCAGCACCGTGCGTCCGCGCAGGTCCATCACGCGGCCTCCGCCAGCTGCGGCCGTGCCGCGCTGCGCGGGGTCTCGCGCAGGCCGGCGAACACCGCCGCGTACAGCCGGTAGAACATCTTGGCGGCGTGCAGCACCGCGGCGCGATCGGCCGGATCCTCCAGGCGATTCATCAGCGTCTCGTAGAAGCCCACGTGCTCCTGATCGAGCAGCCCGTGCGAGCGCAGGTAGCGCAGCGACAGATCGGGCAGACCCAGACTCTGCTGCAGCCGGTCGGCGGCGGACAGCGCCAGCGCCTTGCTGGTGCCTTCGAGCACCAGCACCATGCCGAAGAAGCCGACCGGATTGCCGCGCTGCACCGTGTCCCAGGCGTAGGCGACCATCAGCTCGGTGGCCGGCCGCGGCGTGCCGTGACGCACCGCTTCGGCATCGGCGCCGGCGTGGCGCAGGTCGTCGAGGATCCATTCGTGATGGCCGGTTTCCTCCTCGATGTACTCGGCCACCGCCTCGCGCAGCCACTCCAGCCGCGCCGGCAGGCGGGCGCCGCAGCCCATCAGCAGCGGCACGGTGTGGCGGACGTGGTGGAAGGCCTCGGTCAGGAAAGCGACGTACTCGGCGTGGGTGACGCGACCGGCCAGCGCATCGCGGATCACGGTCTCGCCGTACAGGGCGTCGCGATCGGGGGTGGTGGCGGCAAACAGCTCGTCGAAAAAGGGCATCGGGGTCTCCAGAGGTTCAGGCGGAAAGGTCGGCGAGCGCCTCGGCGTGGCGCGCGCGGATCTCGCGGCGGCGCAGGCGGCCATTGGCGGTCAGCGTGCCGTCCTCGGCGCGGAAGGGCGGCACGCGGCGGAAGGCGGCAATGCGGGCGTATTCGGGCAGCTGGGCGTTGATCGCCTCGATGGCGGCTGTCAGTGCCGCGTCGGGCAACGCCGGATCGCGCGGCACCAGCAGTGCGACGGCCTGCGCCAGCGCCTCGCCGTGGACGTAGGCCTGGGCGATGGCCGGATGCGCGGCGAGCAGCGCTTCGCTCCATTCCGGCGAGACGTTGCGGCCGTAGGCGGTGATGTAGCGATTACCGAGCCGGCCCGACAGGCGCAGCGCGCCGTCGGCACCGATCTCGCCGAGATCGCCGGTGGCCAGCGGCCCGTCCGGCGGCGCGGGGTGGCCGACATACCCCAGAAAGCGCGGGCCGTGCACCAGGACTTCGCCGGTGGGCGACAGCGAAAGCTGCAAGTGCTTCAGCGGCGTGCCGACCTGACCGGGCACCGCGTGGCCGGGCCGATTCAGGCAGACCACCGAGGCGCATTCGCTCAGGCCGTAGCCCTCGTAGACCGGCAGGCCGTGGCGCGCAGCGGCGTCGAGGATGGCCGGCGGCACGTGGGCGCCGCCGATCGCGCAGAAGCGCAGGCTGGCCGGCGCGCGGGCGCCCTGCATCAGCGCCTGGATCCAGCCCTTCAGCAGCTCCGGGACCAGGATCAGGCTCTCCGGCGCGGCTTGCTCGATCGCGGCGGCGAAGCGCAGCGGGTCCAGTCCACCGGCGCCGCTCCAGCCCAGCGTGGCCAGCGGCTGCAGCAGCACCTCGCTGCCGGCGGTCAGCGCGGCCTGCACGCCGGCCACGCTTTCCAGCAGCACCGCCAGCGGCAGCACCGCCAGATGCCGCTGTGGCGTATGGCCGGCGACCGCTTCGACGATCGACGCGGCGACCGTGTCCAGATGAGCGGCCGACAGGCACACGCCCTTCGGCAGCCCGGTGCTGCCGGAGGTGTAGGTAATCAGCGCCGTGCCGGTCGGCAGGCTCGGGGCCTGATCCAGCGCGCGGCGGCTCAGCGCGATGCCGTCCGGCGCATCGGTCGCGGCGTCGGCCAGCGTGTCGATGCCGGCGTCGGCCAGCGCGTGGGCGGTCTGCGCCGCGGTGAAGAAGCCGGGCATCGGCAGATGCACCAGACCGGCGCGGCGACAGGCGAAATCCAGCAGGACGGCCGGCACGCCGTTGTCGAGTCGGCTGGCGATGCGGCGAGCGCCGCTGCGGGTCAGTCGCTCGGCCAGCGCGTCGATGCGGTCGGGCAGGTCGCCGTAGCGGACGTGGTGCTGGGCGTCCTGCAGGGCGAGGCGGTCCGGTTGCCGGCGGGCGTGCTCGCGCAGTCGCTCGACCAAGTTCGGTGTCGCGGGCGGGGCATGGGCATCAGCCACGGGCATCCGCTCCGATCAGATGCTGGCCCAGGTCCAGCGCGCCACCGATCACCCACGGGTCGGCGGCGTAGTAGCGACCCCAGGCGGCTGCGGCGGCCGGATCGAGCCGGGCCGGCGTCGCCGGTGCCAGCGCCGCCGGGTCGATGCCGAGGCGGTGGAACAGCGCGCGCAGGCCGTGGGTGGCCGTGAACACGACATGGTGCTGGCCGCGACGCAGCAGGTCGGCGGCGATCTGCGGGAACAGTCGCCGGCCGGTGCCGGCCAGCAGTCCGCACAGGTGACCGATTTCCGCAACGCCGTTACGGGCGACCGGTCGGCCCTCGTGCTCGGCCAGCACGGACTCGATCGGCGCATCCAGATACTGCTCCAGATACAGCGGACCCTCGGCGGCGAGCCCCAGACCAGCGGCAGCCAGCAGCTGACCGTTGCTGTCCTGCAGCGCGTAGAGCAGCGGCAGGAAGCGGGGGACCTCGGCGCCGTAGGCTTCGGCATAGCGGGCGCGGATAAAGGCCTCGGTGCGCTGTCGCAGCGCGTGCCCGACCGGCACGGCCGTCAGCAGCAGGCGCTCGGGGGCAGTCAGTCTGTGCGGGTCGCCATCCATCGTCGGGTCTCCAGCAGGTCGTTGACGCCATGCTGGGGCGGCCGGCTTAAGCCTTTCTTGGCTCGAAATCAGGAATGCGTTAAGCCTTAACGGCCGGCGGTCTCGGGCGGCGGTCCGGGTCACCGGACTGCGCGCTTTCGCCGCGGCCCAGCCGGACGGGCGCCGGCCGATACTGCGACGATGGCCACGCCGGACCTGCCCACGCTGCTGATCGTCATGACGCTGACCACGGTCGCACTGGCCGGATCGGTGTTGCTGGTCAGCTGGCGCGGAGGTGCGGCGCCCGGTCTGAGCCTGTGGGGTCTGGGATTGCTGGCCAATGCCCTCAGTTATCCGGCTTTCGGCCTGCGAATCCTGGGCCTGCCCATCGCGTCGGTGCTGCTGACCAACTTCCTGTCGCTGGCGACCCTCGCGCTGCATCTGCAGGCCGTCTCCGTCTTTCAGCGTGGTCGTGCACCGGTCGCCGATACCCGGTTGCTGTGGACGTTGGTCGTGCTCGGAACGCTGGTTGCCGTTGCGCTGGCCGAGGCGCATCACCTGCGCAACCTCGCGGTTGCAGCGTTGCAGTTCGGTCTGGCGGGGTGGCTGGTGTGGCTGGCCCGGGCGCCGCAGCTAGAGGGGCATCGCGCCAGTGGGAGGTTCCTGCTGATCGCGGGCGGCACCCTGCTGATGCTAACGCTCGCCGTCCGCATCGTCGTCATGTCGCGAAACCAGGAATGGAACAACCCGATGCTGCTGCCGCCGATCGTGCAGTCGCTGACCTATCTGAGCGTGTTGCTGGTGTTGCTGCTGAACACCACCGGCTTCGTGCTGATGCAGATGGAGCGGGCCCTGGACCAGCAGCAGCAGGCCGCCACCCACGATGCCCTGACCAACGTCCTGAACCGACGGGCCCTGGCCGAGGCGCTGACGAACTTCGTGTCCCGCAGTTGCCGGAGCGGCTTGCCACTGGCGGTGCTGATGCTGGATATCGACCACTTCAAGCGGGTCAACGACCAGCACGGCCATGCCGTCGGCGACGAGGTGCTGAAGGCGCTGACCGCGCGAATTGCGGTGCGCCTGCGCGCGCAGGATCTGCAGGCGCGGTATGGCGGGGAGGAATTCGTGATCCTGCTGCCGGACACCGGCACCGACGGCGCACTGCGACTGGCTGAACGGCTGCGCGAGGCGGTGGCGGCAACGCCCGTCGTGATTGGCGAGACCTTCGTGTCGGTCACGATCAGTATCGGAGTGCATGCCCGGGTAACGGTCGCTGCCGAGGGCACACTGGCGGCGCTCGGTGAACGCATGCTCGACGCCGCCGACCACGCCCTGTTCATCGCCAAGCGGGCAGGCCGCAACCGCGTCGCGATGGAAGCCTGAGCCGGTCGTCGCCGCGCGTCGATGCGATCATGCGCCCCCCGATTTCGACAACCAGCCGTCATGGCCTCCTCCGAACCGCGTGGTCCGCGCCAGATCCTGAAGGCCCTCCGCTACTCGATGCAGGGGCTGCGCGCGGCCTGGAGCCACGAGCCCTCCTTCCGCCTCGAAGTCTGGATGTTCCTGCCGCTGGCGCCGCTGGCCTTCTGGCTGGGCGAATCGCCGATCGAACGCGCGCTGCTGTTCGGCTGCCTGATCCTGGTGCTGGCGCTGGAGCTGATGAATGGCGCAGTCGAGGCGATCGTCGACAAAACCACGCCGGAGATCCATGAACTGGCCGGCCGCGCCAAGGACATGGGCTCGGCGGCGGTGTTTCTCGCGCAGATGACGGTGGTGGTCACCTGGGCGCTGATCCTGCTGCCGCGCTGGCTCTGAGGCCGGAAACGACAACGCCCCGGCGGACCGGGGCGTTGCTGCAGACGGACGCAGGTCCGCCGCGGGCTTACATCGCCGCGATCATCGCGTCGGCGAACTCCGAGCACTTGACCTCGGTGGCGCCGTCCATCAGCCGGGCGAAGTCGTAGGTCACCTGCTTGTTGCCGATCGCCACGTCCATCGCCCGGATCAGCGCGTCGGCGGCTTCGGTCCAGCCCATGTAACGCAGCATCATCTCGCCCGACAGGATCACCGACCCCGGATTGACCTTGTCGAGGTTGGCGTACTTCGGCGCGGTGCCGTGGGTGGCTTCGAAGACCGCGTGGCCGGTCACGTAGTTGACGTTGCCGCCCGGCGCAATGCCGATGCCGCCGACCTGCGCGGCCAGCGCGTCGGAGAGGTAGTCACCGTTGAGGTTCAGCGTGGCGATCACGTCGAACTCTTCCGGACGGGTCAGCACCTGCTGCAGCGTGATGTCGGCGATGGCGTCCTTGATCAGCACCTTGCCGGCGGCCAGCGCGGCCTTCTGCTCGGCGTTGGCGGCGGCTTCACCGTCGATCGCCTTGGTCCGCTCCCACTGATCCCAGGTGTAGGTCTGCTCGGCGAACTCGGTCTCGGCCAGCGCGTAGCCCCAGTTCCGGAAGGCGCCTTCCGTGAACTTCATGATGTTGCCCTTGTGCACCAGCGTCACCGACTTGCGCTGGTTGGTGATCGCGTACTCGATCGCCGCACGGATCAGTCGCTCCGAGCCATCCTTCGAGACCGGCTTGATGCCGATGCCGGAGCTCTCCGGGAAGCGGATCTTGCCGTATTCCTTCGGGTAGGCCGCCTTGAACATTTCCATGAACTTGCGGTTGGCTTCGCTGCCGGCTTCGAACTCGATGCCGGCGTAGATGTCCTCGCAGTTCTCGCGGAAGATCACCATGTCGACCTTGCCCGGATTCTTCACCGGGCTCGGCACGCCCTTGAACCAGCGCACCGGGCGCAGGCAGACGTAGAGGTCGAGCATCTGCCGCAGCGCGACGTTGAGCGAACGGATGCCGCCGCCGATCGGCGTGGTCAGAGGACCCTTGATGGAGATCAGGTAGTCGCGGCAGGCCTGCACGGTCGCGTCCGGCAGCCAGGTGCCGAAGTTGTCGTTGGCCTTCTGCCCGGCGTAGACCTCCATCCAGTGGATCTTGCGCGCCCCGCCGTAGCACTTCTCGACCGCGGCATCGAGCACGCGCACACTGGCGCGCCAGATATCGGGGCCGGTGCCATCGCCTTCGATGAAGGGGATGATCGGTTGGTCCGGGACATGGAGCTTCCCGTTGTTGATCGTGATCTTCTCGCCACCGGCGGGAACGACGGGCTCACCTGCGCTCATGCTGACTGCTCCTTGCGTGTCTGGAAGGCGCGCGGATCATAGCCGCCGCACACCCTGCCGGCGGCCCGCCGCGGGCGGCTCCGGCGGCGCATGGCGCCCGATGGCGGTTGGTTTCGCGCGCTCGATTCACAAAGTCTTTGCGTCTGCCGCCGGGCTCGCGGACGATGCGAGTCTTCGCCGATCGGCAAGGCTCCGGAGCCCGCATGGACATCAATCGATCCGCCATTGCCAGCGTCGATGCCCGCAGCGGACTGCTGCTGCTCGCCGGGGTGGGGGCCACGCTGATCTGGTCCGGAATCGCACCGACCGATCGGTTGACCTGGCTGCTGGAGGTGATCTGGGTGCTGGTCGGCGTACCGATCCTGATCGCGACCTGGCGACGCTATCCGCTGACGCGGCTGCTCTACGTGCTGATCGCGCTGCACTGTCTGATCCTGATCGTCGGCGGCCGCTACACCTATGCGCAGGTGCCGCTCGGGTTCTGGGTGCAGGAGCTGTTCGACTTCTCGCGCAATCACTACGACCGGCTGGGCCATTTCGCGCAGGGCTTCGTGCCGGCGATCCTGGCGCGTGAGTTGCTGCTGCGGCAGACGCCGCTGAAGCCGGGCGGCTGGCTGAGTTACCTGTGCGTCGCCGCCGCGCTGTCCTTCAGCGCCTTCTTCGAGATGATCGAATGGTGGGCGGCGCTGATCTGGGGCGGTGCGGCCGATGCGTTTCTGGCTACCCAGGGCGATGTCTGGGACACGCAGTGGGACATGTTCATGGCGCTGATCGGCGCCAGCGTCGCGCTGGCCGTGCTGTCGCGGCTGCACGACCGGCAGCTGGGTCTGCGCTGAGTTCGGCCTCGCGGTGGCCGTGGCTTGACGCCTGCGGCCAGGAGGCGCAAGCCCGATCAGGATCCGGCGTACTTCTTCTCGCCAGCGCGCACCGGGAAGTCCAGTCGGTTGCCGTCCGGCGGCATCGGGCAGGTCGCGTAGGGGGTGAAGGCGCAGGGCGGGTTGTAGGCCTTGTTGAAGTCGACCACGACGCGGTCCTCGCCCAGCGGCGTGGCGTACAGGAAGCGCGCCATGCCGTAGGTCTCCCGACCGTTGGTGCGGTCGCCGAAGATCACGAACCAGCTGGTCGCCCCGGGCGTTTCCTCCAGCAGCTCCAGTCGGTATTCGCGGCCGGCGTGCTCGAACACGGCCTGGCCGATCGAGGGCGTGGGCTCGATGCCGCCGACGATGGTGGCGATCTCGATCATTTTCGGCTCGGCGTAGCGCGCCAGCGTGGCCTCGATCCGCCACTGGCTGTCGACCGGGTAGTAGTCGAGGCCGGTGAAGCCGGTGCGAGTGGGTGCGGCCGGATCGCGCACCCGCAGGGCCAGCTTCCCGGAGCGGTCGATCAGCGTGAAGCTGGCCTCGCCGAGCTGCACCCGGGAGGGCACCTTGCCGTCGGCATCGCTGCCGAGGGTCGCCGTCACTGCGCCGTCGGCGGCGAGATCCACGGCCGCCTGCTCGATGCGAGCGGCAACGCCAGTGGCCAGCGCCAGCGTGACCGCGGCGGGCGTGCCCTCGGCCGGTGCCGTCACGGTCAGTGAGCCGAGCCGCTTCGGGCCGATCGCCAGTTCGATCGCCGCGTCAGGATCGGCGCCGATCGTGTGCGTGCCGGGCTCCAGCCAGTGCAGTCCGACCAACGACAGCCAGCCCTCCGGCCGGGTCAGGCCGGCGAGGCGGCGCGCGCGCCAGTCGGCCTGTTCGGCGATCAGCTCGGCGGAAGTGCCCGGGACGGCTTCCGTAGCAGGGGCGGTTGGCGGGGTGGCGGCAAGGTGCATGGCGAGTACGAGCGAGGCGAGGGTGGACATCGGTCAGAGGTCGGCGTCGTTGACGAGCGAAGCGTAGGGCGTGGTCCGCACGATCGCGGCCACGCCGGGATGGTCGAAGTACTCGGTGGCGCCGGCACGGATGCCGCGCTGCTGACGCAGCAGCCAGCGCTGGCCACCGGCATCGCTGAGCACGAGTTCCAGCGCCAGCTCCGGGCTGCGGCTGCCTTGCAGACGGACACGGCCGGTCAGCGTCAGGCCCTCGATACCACCGTCGATCTGGACCCAGCGGCCATCGCTCAGCGTTTGTCGCCAGGCGAGGTGCACGAGCGGCGTGGTCTGCGAGGCGCCGGCCAGACGATCCTTCGCGGTCTTCAGGGTCAGCGCGGTGTCGTCGAGCACGGCGTAGGCGCCGCTGCCGACTCCGAGCGACTGGCCCGAACCGGGCAGGGCAGCCTCGTCGAGGGTCTGGCCGGGTGGGCGCTCGGCCCAGGCGAAGACAATCACCTCGACGGTGAGTTCGTCGGCGGACTGTGCAGGCGCCATCGGAGCGAGCGACAGGGCCAGCAGGGCGGTGGTCAGCAGGGCTCGGCGGCGCATGCGGGCGTGGCTTGAGGGAAAGTCCGGAGTGTCCGCCAAAACCGGGGCCCCTGCGCCAGTGTCAGGACGTCCGGCCACGATAGGCGGCGCGCTGGCCGGCGATCCAGCGGGTCAGCCACTGCAGCTGCTCGTATTGCGTCGCCCCAAGGCTGAGCCGCACGGCGGTCGCGAAGTCGGCTTCCGGCGGACAGCTGTTGCGCTCGGCGCAGTAGCGCAACACGGGCCAGCTGCGCGGACCGCAGCCGCCGGTTTCGGCGCAGAGTGCCGACTGCGCGGCGATGCCGGCCAGATCGGCCAGCTGCGCCGGCAGCGTGTCGCGCAGGCTGAAGGGCGGCACACCGAGCGCCCCCAGCGCATCCAGATGCTGCAGGGCGGCGGTCAGTTCGTAGAGGTCGCGGCTCCGTGCCACGGTTTCGCGAGCGGCCGCGGTTCCCTGCTCGCCGGCGCTGCGGCCGAGCCGTTCGCGCAGAAGGTCGCCGCGGTCGGGACCCAGCGACAGCAGCGCGCGCTCGACCGTCTCCGGATCGCCCTCGACCGGCGGCAGGTCGGCACACCAGTCGCGGCGCAGCTCCAGTTGGGCCGCGTACCAAGTCTCGGCTGCCCCCGCATCGCGGCGTCGGGTCTCGCGGCGGGCGCGCAGGCACAGCCGCTCGATGTCGCGCTGGTGGCCGACGCTGTCCGGTCCGTCCGGTTGCCGGGCAATCAGCATGAGGGCTGCCCGGGCGCTGTCGGCGGTATGCAGACCGGGCAGCAAGGGCGGCGCCAGCGGCGCGGGCGGTCTGCGTTCGTCGAGCCGGGAAACCTGCGGTGTGGCCTCGCTGCGGTCCGCCGGTGCCGGGGTCGTATCGCGGTCGATGACCGGGGCGGTGCTCGTGATGGGCTCGGCGCTCGCGACTGTCGTCGGCCCTGGTGTGCCCGGGCCCTGGTTCAGCGCGAGAAACAACCCCAGTCCGGCAAGGATGCCGAGCGCAACGAGTGCCAGACGTTGCCGCTTCATTCCGGCGCCGCGAGGCTCTGGTGCAGCTCCTGCACCGCGCGCTGCACGCGCTGCCAGTCGGCCTGCGAGAGTCGGTCACGCAGCGCGGTGGCGTAGTCGGCCCCGGGCCGACAGCCGCCGCCACCGAAGTTGGCCGCGCAGTAGCCCAGTGTGACCGGCGAGCGGTAGCCGCAACCGCCAGCGTCCTGACAGGCGATCAGCATCGCCGCCGCCCAGTAGTACGGACCGCAGTTGCGCTGGCAGCCGAGTGCCGGATCCAGCGACAGGAAGCCCTGGGTCTGCATCCATTGCAGCGCATTGGCCTGATCGACCAGTTGCTGCGCACCGCGGAGGGCGGCGCGGCCGGCGTCGGCGCCCTGCGCAGGGTCGATCCGGCCCAGCGTCTGCCGACCGAAGTGCATCAGCACGGTCATGCCGAGCGGCTGGATCCAGTCGCCCGCCAGCGGGCTGCGATCGGGCGCATCGATGCAGAAGGCGCGCAATTCCATCAGCGCGTGCCAGCGCAGCGGGGCATAGCGCTGGAAGGCCTCGGTGTCGTAGACCTCCTGCGCCGCCGTCCGGCACCAGCGGGCGATCGGCTCCAGCAGTTCGCGGCGGGCCTCCTCGTCACCGGGCAACGCGGCCAGCGCGGCCGCCAGTTCACCGTAGGTGCGGGCTCGCGCCACGGGCGCGAACCAGCGCTGGGTCTCGGCGCGCTTGGGGGGAATGGCCGCACCACCGCTGGCGCCTGCGCCACCGCGGTCGGCATCGCGGGCGCGGGCAGCAGCGTCATTTGACGCGGCGGGGTTCGAGGCCGATTCCGACGCGGCGGGATCGGTCGATGCTGCACCGTCGATGATCTGCATTGCCGGTTGGGAGCCGGTCTCCGGCAGGGTCTCGCCGTCGGGTGAGCGCGCAGCACCGATGCTGCGTTCGACCCCGGGCGGCCGCGCGGGCAGGGGTTCGCGCAGCCACAGCGCCAACAGGAACAAGCCGAGCGCGCAGCTCAGCAGAAATCCGGTGCGGCGGGCGGTGGCGGCGTCCATGGGCGGGGCGATGTGCGCAGGGCGCCGAAAGTTCAGCGGAAACGACGGGCACTCAGGATGGAGCGGGGCGGGCGCATCGGGCGTGAAGCCTGCGGATCATTCCGCAGGCAGCGGCCTCACGCAGTGAGCGCGCAGTACGTCGCCTTTCGCCGGCGAGGTCAGCAACTTGCTGCCGCCGCCAAAGCCGACATACCAGGCGCCGGGTACATCGGGCGGACGTTCGTTGCTCCAGTAACAGCAGGAGCCGAGCCGGATCAGCGGGGTGATCGGCTTCAGCTCCATGGTTTGGCCCTGATAGATCCAGTCCAGCTTGTAGGTGCCGCCGGGGTCGTACAGACCCTGCAGCTCGTTGACCGCCGGCAGTCGCCAGCCGTCACCCAGACCGGCGCAGTAGCGCTCGGCGCCGGCCAGATCGACCGGCGCGCCGTTGTCGCTGTCGGTCCAGATCAGGCGCTGCTGATGGTCGGCAACGCCGCCGGCGACCGGCACGAACCGTGCATCGGCCGGGACCTCCAGCATCGCCACGGACTGCGTGCCGGCGGTCAGGGTCACCGTGGTGGCGACCCGCGCCCGCGGATTGGCGATGCACTCGATCAGCTGGTCGCCGGCCGGCACGCGCAGGCTGGTGGTCGCCCCGATCTCCAGTCGACCACGCGCCTCGCCGTTGACGGTCAGTTCGCAGCCACGGTTGGTGCGGATCAGCAGCGTGCCCAGCAGTGCCTCGGCACGCTGCCGCTCGGCGTCCTGGCGCTGACGTTCCAGTTCCGCGGCTCGCGCTTCGGATTCGCGGCGGCGAGCTTCGGCGTCGCGGCGGGCGCGTTCACGCGCAGCAGCTTCGGCCTTCTCGGCGGCTTCGCGTTCGCGGCGCGCCTCTGCTTCGCGGCGGGCCTTGAGTTCGGCCTCCAGTTCCTCGACGGACTGGGCGACCGCCGGCATGGGCGCGGCGCCGAGCAGCAAGGCCGGCAGGATCAACAGGGTCCACAGTCGAGCAGGATGGCGCATGCGGCGTCTCCGACAGTTCCGGCGCCGACTCTACAACCTTGCGGGAAGCCAACGCATCCGGGTGCCGGTGCTCATGGCGCGCGGCCATTCGCGTCATCTGCGCGTCCGCGCATCAGCCGATCCACGTCGCGCACCCGTTCCAAGGTGCGTTCGGCTGCGTCCAGTTGACCGCCCTGCATGAGACTGCGGGCCTCGGCCGTGTAGCGCTGTTTCAGCGATTCGAGCAGTCGCCGACGATCTTCGGCCAGTTGCGTGCTGGCACTGCGGAACTGCTCGGCGGCAGCGGCGTAATCCCCGGCTTCGCGCTTCAGTTGGGCTTCGGCGCTGGCCCGCTGTGCCTCCAGTGCGCCACTGCCGGTCGGCTCGGCGAAGCGCTGCAGCAGCGTCTGGTAGTCGGTCCACGCAGTGTTGAAGTCGGCCTGGGCGGCCACCGCGAGCGGGGCCAGCCGTTCGCGTTCGGCAGTGACCTGACGCTGATGCTGCCAGTACAGGCCCGCGCCGATCAGGAGCACCAGCGCCGCGATGACCGGCAAGAGCCAGCCGAGCTTCAGCGGGAAACGCGGGTTACGTCGGGTGGGAATCGGTGACGCCGGTGTGGCTGTAGTCTCGGCAGCCGGTGCGGACGGCAGGTGCTTGCTGGCGCCGGAGGCCGCGGTGATGCCCTCCGGCACCGGCAGCACCTCGGTGCGCTCGTTGTTGTCCAGAATGAAGCCCAGCGCGCGCAGCTGGGTGGTCCATGCCGGGCTGTTGGCGGAGTGGCTGATGTAGCGGCGCATCAAGGCATCGCCGAGTACCACGCTGCGCAGCGCGTCGATGAAGCCCTGCGCAGTCGAATAGCGCTGTTCGGCCGATTTGGCCAGCAGGGTGTCGATGATGTGCTGCAGCGGCGCCAGTTCATCCGGCAACTTCGGAATCGGTGCGTAAAGATGCTGCGAGGCGATCTCGGTGAAGGAACCGCCTCGGAAGGGTTTCTTGCCACTGAGCAGTTCGAAGAGCAGGATGCCGATCGCATACAGGTCACTGCGGCCGTCGAGTTCCTGACCGGTGACCTGCTCCGGGCTCATGTAGACCGGGGTGCCGACCGTGGCGCCATCCTTGCTGAAGATGGTGTTGCGATCCTTGATCCGGGCCGCGCCGAAGTCGGTCAGGATCGGCGTGGTGTCATCCCGCATCAGGATGTTCTCGGGCTTCAGGTCGCGATGGACGATGCCACGGCGATGCGCGGCACCCAGCGCGCTGGCGATCTGGACAATCAGTCCGATCGCCTCGCCGACGCTGACCATCGAGCTGCGCATGCGGTCCAGCAGCGTACCGCCCGGGATGTACTCCATCGCCAGATAGGCAATGTCGCCATGGCGGTCGTTGTCGTAGATCGTGATGATGTTGCGGTCGTTGAAGCTGGCCAGCACCTCGCCTTCGCGCAGGAACAACTCCTCGTTCTCGGCATCGCTCAGCTGGCCGGACTTCCGCAGCACCTTGATCGCGACCTTGCGCAGGTTACGTCGGTGTTCCGCCAGCCAAATGTCGGACATGCCGCCTTCCCCGATCTTTTTCAGGATCTTGTAGTTCGGGATGGCCTCTTGCAGATCCATGAGGATCGCCAGCGTTCGGGGGACGTCTGATTCTGCCACCAAGTGTCAAACCCGACCGCCGAGGCAGCGGTTCGGCAGCTTCGAGCGCATCGCCGATCGGCGACGGGATTGCACGGGCCCGATGGGCGCGGCATGCTCACGCGTCAACGCTTGGTCACACTGTGCCGCAATGTCTGAATCCTGTCGCATCATCCGGTCGAGTTTCCCTTCGGGGCGGGTGGTCGCGTGGGACAGACCGGCTGGGGACCGGGTTCCGGGCGCAGTCAGCGGGTGGACAACGGCATGATCGAGTTCGGGCACGGTACACACGAAGGCCGTCGTCGGGAGCACAACGAGGACACCTACTGGGCGGACGGCAAGCTCGGTCTCTGGCTGGTGGCCGACGGCATGGGTGGCCATGAGCACGGCGAGGTCGCCAGTGCGATCGCCAGAGACATGGTGGTACAGGAAGTCGGCAAGGGTCGGCCGCTGGTCGAGGCGATCCGCCAGGCTGATGCGGAGATCCTCCGTCATTCCAACGAACGCCGCTCCGAACGGCCGATGGGCACGACGGTCGTCGCGCTGCACGTGCGCGGTGACGAGTTCGAGGTGGCCTGGGTGGGCGACAGCCGGGTGTATCTGTTCATCAACGGCGGGTTGAAGCAGATCTCCCGCGACCACAGCTATGTGCAGGAACTGGTGGACCAGGGGGCGATCAGTCCAGCGCAGGCACGGGTCAGCCCGCATCGGAACGTGGTCACCCAGGCGCTGGGGGTCACGCATCCAGACCAGCTGAAGGTCGAGTCGGTCGGCGGCCGGCTGGCGCCGGGCACGCAGCTCCTGCTGTGCAGCGACGGACTGACCGAAGAAGTCGAGGACGATGTGATCTCGCAGGTGCTCGCGCAGGATTATCCGACCGCGCAGGAGGCCGTCGAGAAGCTGATTGACGAGGCCAACCGCAACGGCGGCTCCGACAACATCACCGTGCTGCTGGTGCGTTGCCGGCCCGACTGAGCCGGTGCTCAGGCGTCCGCGAGGTGGGTAAGCCGGGCCAGCAGGGCGGCGGCATCCTCGTGGATGAACAGCAGCGCAAGATCGTCCGCCTGCAACTCGCCGATCAGCGCATCCACTGCCTCGCCATCGGTGAGGTGTTGACTGATGCACTCGGCGGGTACTCCCTGGCTCCGCAGACGCGCTTGGAGTAGCGCCGGCACTTCGCCCGGCTGGCGGCCGCGCAACATCTTCGACAGCGCCTTGATCGCCACCCGATGTGGCTGTCCGGCGGCGGCGCGATCCGCAAGTGCATGAATATCGGCATCGGTGCGGTCGCCAGCCTGGCCGATCATCAGCAACAGGCGCCGATGCGGCATGGCCTGCACCAGCTTCAACATGGCCTCGAAGCCATCCGGGTTGTGGCCGTAGTCGGCGATGACCTTCGCACCTCGGATCATGAACAGATTGGCGCGGCCGGGATTGTCGGTGGGTTGGGTGCCGAACCCTCGCAAGGCACGTACGATGGCCGTGTGATCGACGCCGAGTTCGAGGGCAGCCAGGGTCGCGGCGGCGGCGTTCTCGAGGTTGTGCCGTGCGGCGCCGCCGAAGCCGATCGCCACCTCGGCGACCGGCAGCAGCGGCTCGATCCGGCCCTCGCGCTCCTCGACCAGCTGATCCTCCGCCACATAGACCGCCCGCTTGCAACTTGCCATCAGGGCTGCCGCCGGGCGCTCGATGCCGAACCAGCGCAGCCGCTGATCCAGTTTCCGGGCTTCGCGGCGCAATGGCGCGTTACCGGCATTCAGCACCAGCGGTGCCCAGCGCTTCAGTCCCTTGCGGATCAGCAACTTGGCCTCGGCCAACTGGTTCAGCGTGTAGATGCCGCTGTCGCCAAGGTGGTCGTCAGCAATGTTCAGCACCACGGCAACATCGGCCTCGCGCACGCTCAAGCCGCGGCGCAGCATGCCGCCGCGGGCGACTTCCAGCGCGGCAGCGCTGACACGCTCGTCGCGCAGCACCATTCGCGCACCGGTGGGGCCCGAATAATCGTCACGGCTGACCACCTCCTCGCCGATCTGCACATAGTCGGTGGAACAGAATCCAGCCACCTCGCCGGCCTCGCGCAGCATGCGCGCCAGCAGCCGGGTGGTGGTGGTCTTGCCGTTGGTGCCGGTGATGAGCGCGATCTTCGGACGCGCCTTCAGGTGCGCCCAGTCGACCGCGTCCGGCAACGGCAGATCGTCATCGGGATGGCGGACCGCATGTGCGCCGTAGCCCAGACTCAGGTCGCCGTCGCCGAGCATCCACGGGACCTGATGCAACTCGGCGGCGCGGATCAGCGCGATCAGGCGCGGCTCGGCGCGGCGGGCAATGCGCGCCAGCAGGTCGTCGGTCTGGTCCTCCAGCGTGGGCGCGTCATGGCCGGCATGCAGCGCCAGCGTGCGTTCCAGCGCGGCCTCGTTGAGATAGGTGGCCGGCATCAGGGCGTCCAGCGGTGCACTGGTGGCCAGCATCTGGGAGGGGCCCTGATCGCGGACCACGGCGCGCTCGTGGCGCCAGCCGACACGGCGCTGCAGGCGACGCGCCTCCTTTTCCAGGGTCGCAAGCCAGAGCTTCTTGTGGCGCGTCGGAAACTTGACTTCGAGGATCGCGCCGGGCTGATCGAGCAGCAGCGAAGGGCCGGTCAGACGACGGGAATCCAGCTGGTACGGCAGGCTCATGCGGGCGCTCGATCGGTGCGGCATCGGCCGCGGCACGCAGGATTGTGCGATGCCCGCGACTGCTCTGGAACAGATCGAGCACCCGGAAACGACGAAGGCGCCCGAGGGCGCCTTCGTGCCGCGAACCTTGCGCACGTATCAGGCGTTGGCGCGCAGGTCCTCGCGGATACGGGCAGCCTTGCCCTCCAGACCGCGCAGGTAGTACAGCTTGGCGGCGCGAACGCGGCCGCGACGCTTCACCTGCACGCTGTCGATGGTCGGCGAGTAGGTCTGAAAGACGCGCTCGACGAAGGTGCCGTGGGAGTTCTTGCGAACCGTGAAACTGGAATTCAGACCGCGGCTCTTGATGGCGATCACGACGCCTTCGAAGGCCTGCACGCGTTCACGCGAGCCTTCCTTCACCTTGACGCTGACTACGATCGTGTCGCCGGGACCGAATTCCGGAAGGGTGCGGCCCATCTGTTCCGCTTCGATCTGCTGGATGATCTTGCTCATGGCCGAGTCCTTTCGTCCGGATTTTGCAAAGCATGCAAGAATAACCCGATCTGCGTGCCGCAGACGATGGCGAGTGCAGGTGCCGGCGTGCCGGATGTTCGCCGTTCAGACCGGACGACCGAGCGCGCGCAGTCGCGCGCTGAGCCAAATCAGCGGCAGGCCGATCAAGGCGGTTGGATCGCGACTGCGCACGGCACTGAACAGGCTGATGCCCAAGCCTTCGACCTTGAAGGCCCCGGCGGTATCGAGGCTGGGTTCGCGTTCGAGGTAGGCGGAGATCGCGTCGGCGTCCAGTTCCCGCACCTGACAGACCGTGCGATCGACATGGCGCCAGTGGCGCCCGCCGGCAATGACGCTGACCGCGGTATGGAAGCGCACCGACTGGCCGCTCATCCAGCCGAGCATCTCCCGCGCCCGCTCGACGGTGCCTGGCTTGTCGAGCACCCGGCCTCGACACTCGCAGACCTGGTCGGAACCGATCACGGTTGCGGCCGGATGGGCGGCGGCGACGGCGCGAGCCTTGGCCTCGGCCAGGCGGCGTGAACGGCCTGCCGGCAGCTCGTCCGGAACTTCAACCTCGTCGACGCCCGGAGCGACGGCGTCGAACGGCAGGTGGAGACGTGCCAGCAGCTCGCGGCGATAGCGTGAGGTGGAGGCAAGGATCAGCGGCGCCATGTGCTTACTGCTGGCGACGGAGATGGTCGACCAGTTCGCGCACCGGCAGGGCGCCGTCGCGTTCCAGACCGGAGACGGTCGCGTCGGCGCGTTCCAGATCGACGCGCATCTGTTCGAGCTGGGCCAGCTGAGCCGAGAGCTTTTCCCGCGAACGATCGAAGCCCTCGCAGCGCGCGACGATCTCGGCAGTCGTGGCCGTGGCCACCGATTCCTGCAGCCAGCGACGCTGATTCAACACCTGCACCAGCGCGGTCTGCACGGTGCCGACCGGATCCTCCCAGCCCTTGGGCAGGTCGAGCAGCGCCAGGCGGCGGATGGACGCCTGTAGTTCGACCATCCGCGCCTTGCAGTCCCGCAGGTCACCCTCCAGGCCGTCGGCAGCGTCGAGAAAGCGCCGCACGGCCATGTCCTTGCGGCGCAGCAGCGTCATCCGCCAGAGCAACCAGAGGATTGCCGTAGTGGCGATCAGCAGTCCGGCCAGGCTGCCGTAGATCAGGTAAGTCGACATCCGGGGCGGCTGCGGGCGCGTGGGACCACGGATGGTAACGCCTGCCTGTCAGGGCGCAAAGCAAGTCGTTGACAGGCTTCACGAAGCGCCGGGATCATCGGCGGTTCCATGCTCCACATCATCACCAGTCTGGCTGACGCAAAGAAGCTGTGCGTACGCGGACAGGTCATCGAGGAGCGCCCCACGTTGTCCCGGTTTCCGCGGCTGTTGTCCTTGCTGGCGGATGCGGATGGCGAGATCGAATACCGTCTGGTCTTCGAGCTGGATCTGGTCGGCCACCCCTCGGTGGCGATGACCGTCCGCGGTGCGCTGCCTCTGATCTGTCAGCGAACGTTGCAGCGCTTTCTGCTGCCCGTGGATTTCACCAGTCGGCTGGTGTTTCTCGCCAACGATGCGCAGGAGGCGGAAGTCCCGCCCGACTGCGAGTCGCTGGTGCTGGATGGCGAGTCGCGCAGCTGCAACGATCTGGTCGAGGACGAATTGATCCTGATGGTGCCGGTGGTGCCACAGAGCGATCTTCCCCTGCCGGATGTGGCGGCCAATGATGCGGAGCCCGTCGAGTTGGAAGTGCCGGCGCGCCGGCCGTTCGCCGCGCTGGAACAGTTGAAGCGGCCGAAATCTCCGGCTGCCGAGCAGGATTGATCCCGGAAGTCTTTTTGCAAAGGAGTTTGCGCCATGGCCGTTCAGAAGAGCCGTAAGTCCCCGTCCCGCCGCGGCATGCGGCGCGCCCACGATGCGATCGGCGGGCCGACCCTGTCGGTGGACAAGCAGACCGGCGAGAAGCATCGCCGGCATCACGTCAGCAAGGACGGCTTCTATCGTGGTCGTCGCGTGATCGCCGAGAAGGTGATCGGCGGCGGCGACAACCAGGGCTGATCGGCAGTACCGCGTGGTCGCCGGAGCTGTTGCCACCGCGGGGCGCTGGTCGCGGATCCTCGCGACCGGCAGTGCCTTGCCGGATCAGGTCGTCACCAATGCCGAACTCTGCAAGCGCGTCGATACGTCCGACGAGTGGATCGTGGAGCGGACCGGCATCCGGCAGCGCTACATTGCACCGCCAGGGGTCTACACCAGTGACCTCGCCCACGCGGCAGCGCTGAAGGCGATCGAGGCCGCGGGCATCGACGCGGCGTCGATCGGCTTGATCGTGGTCGGCACGACCACGCCCGACCTGATCTTCCCGAGCACGGCCTGCCTCGTGCAGAACCGACTCGGTATTCGTGGCTGTGCGGCGTTCGACGTCAACGCGGCCTGCACCGGTTTCCTGTACGCGCTGAGCATCGCGGACCAGTTCATTCGCGCCGGCACGGTCCAGCGGGCACTGGTCATCGGTGCCGAGACGCTGTCGCGGATGCTGGACTGGAACGATCGCAGTACCTGCGTGCTGTTCGGAGATGGCGCCGGGGCCGTGATTCTGGAGGCCAGCGATACGCCCGGCATCCTGAGCACGCATCTGCACGCCGACGGCGCGCACAAGGAACTGCTCTACAACCCGGTCGGCGTCAGCGTCGGTTTCCAGAACGACGAGCTGCACGGTGTCCGTGTGCTGATGAAGGGCAACGAGGTCTTCCGCGTTGCGGTCCGGACGCTGTCTGCCGCGGTCGACGAGGCCCTCGCGGCCAACGGCCTGAGCAAATCCGACATCGACTGGATGATTCCGCATCAGGCGAATCTGCGGATCATCCAGGCGGTAGCCAAGCATCTGGACATGCCGATGGATCGCGTCGTAGTGACCGTCGATCGGCACGGCAACTGCAGTGCCGGCTCGGTGCCGCTCGCGCTGGATCATGCGGTCCGCTCGGGTCAGGTCCAGCGCGGTCAGACACTGCTGCTGGAGGCCTTCGGCGGCGGCTTCACCTGGGGCTCGGCGCTGGTCCGTTTCTGAGATCGCGCGGCTCCGCATCGATTTCCTGAAACCGGAGACGGTTCCGTCATGGGTATCGCCTTTGTCTTTCCGGGCCAGGGCTCGCAGCAGTTGGGCATGCTGTCAGCGCTTGCGGCCGAGTTTCCGATCGTCAGCCAGACCTTTGCCGAGGCCAGTGCGGCACTGGGCGAGGATCTCTGGTTGCTGAGCCAATCCGGTCCCGAGGAGCGACTCAACCAGACCGAGTACACCCAGCCGGCGCTGCTGGCCGCCGGTGTCGCGGTCGCGCGGGTCTGGACCGCCGCGGACGGACCGGCCCCCACGTTGCTCGCGGGGCACAGCCTCGGCGAATACACTGCTCTGGTGATCGCTGGCGCGATCGACTTTGCCGATGCGGTGCGGCTGACGCGACTGCGCGGTCAGCTGATGCAGGCGGCGGTGCCGCCGGGCGAGGGCGCAATGGCCGCGGTGCTGAATGCCGAGCCCGAGGTGGTCGAGGCGGTTTGCGCCGAAGCCAGCGCGGTCGCCCCAGTGCAGCCAGCCAATCTGAACAGCCCGGGCCAGATCGTGATCTCCGGCGCCGCCGCGGGCGTGGCGCGGGCCACCGAGCTGTTCAAGGCTCGCGGCGTCAAGCGGGTGCTGCCGCTGGCCGTCAGCGTGCCCTCGCACTCGTCGCTGATGCGTGGCGCTGCCGATCAGCTCGCAACCGCGCTGGAGGCCGTGACGGTGCGGGCGCCGACGATCCCGGTCATCCATAACGTCGATGCCGCCGCGCATGACAGCGCCGAGGCCGTCCGCCGGGTGCTGGCCGAGCAGCTGTATCGGCCGGTGCGGTGGATCGAGGGCGTGCAGGCGCTGGCCAGTCGCGGCGCCACGACGCTGCTCGAGTGCGGTCCCGGCAAGGTGCTGTGCGGACTGGTCAAGCGCATCGATCCGACCCTCAGCTGCCACGCCATCGGCGAGCCGGCCGGCCTGCGCGAGGCGCTGGCCGCCACCACGGGAGCTGCTGCATGAGTCAGCCCGCACTGGCCGGACAGACCGCACTGGTCACCGGCGCCACCCGCGGCATCGGCGCCGCGATCGCCGACGAACTGGCCGCGCGCGGCGCTTTCGTGATCGGCACGGCGACCAGCGAGGCCGGTGCCGCGCAGATCGCTGCCCGACTGGGCGCGAGTGGGCAGGGCGCCGTGCTGGATGTTCGTGATCGAGCTGCCAGCGAGGCCCTGATCGACCGCCTGGAGGCGGAGCGTGGCGGCGTCTCGATTCTCGTCAACAACGCCGGCATCACGCGGGACACGCTGCTGCTGCGGATGAAGGACGAGGACTGGGATGCGGTGCTCGACACCAATCTCGGCGCCGTCTTCCGGCTCAGCCGGCGGGTGATGAAGGGCATGCTGAAGCGCCGCGCTGGGCGGATCATCTCGATCGCCAGCGTGATCGGCCTGATCGGCAACCCGGGACAGGCCAACTACGCGGCGGCCAAGGCCGGGATTATCGCCTTCAGCAAGTCGATGGCCAAGGAAGTCGGCAGCCGCGGGATCACGGTCAACGTCGTCGCCCCGGGCTTCATCGAGACCGACATGACGGCGGCGCTCGACGAGAAGCAGCGGGCCGCGCTGGCCGGTCAGATCGCGCTGGGCCGCTTCGGTCAGGCGGCCGATATCGCCCGTGCGGTGGCTTTCCTCGCCGGACCGGACGCCGCCTACATCACCGGCGAGACGCTGCACGTCAACGGTGGGATGTACATGCCTTGAGCCGCGGCCCCGCATTGGGCGGGGCGGGTCTCAGGGCGACGCTGGCTCGAAGCCGTTGCGGAACACCGGGTCCGTCCCGCCGCTGGAGCAGGTGCTGACGTCGTAGCGACCCGGCGTACCGACGTCGCCGCCGGCCGATGCGACGGAGCCGTAGCCATCGCCTATGGCAGACAACTGCCAGAGAGCTACCTCGTTCCGACCCAGCGCGCTGCACGGGGCCTGACCACTGGCGTTCTGGGTGCGGATCGTGCCGACGTAGGTCTGATCACCGTAGAACAGCCGATCGACCAGGTTGCCGCCGGCGTCGTACACGTGGATCTGGTCGTTGCGGCCCAGATTGTTGCCAGCGACGACGCCCAGTTGCCCGACGATGCGTACGTTCTCCGGAACGCTCCACGCCGTGCGGAAGGCCGTGTCGGTGTTCTCGGTCAAGAGGGCCGACTGACCCGGGGCGAGGATGCCGATGGCACCAATCGGAAACGCGCCGGGCACCGCCGCGGTGTCATCGATGCTCCAGCCGGTCAGGTCGATCGGTGTCGCGCCGATGTTGGTGAGCTCGATGAACTCGCCATTGACGCCCGCATACATCCATTCGCTGATGCGCAGCGGCGTGGTCAGACCCAGCGAGTACTCCAGCACCGCGGGGCCGCGTTCGGCCAGCGCCGGACGGAAATTCTGTGACTGGAAGCTGTTGCTGCCGGTGGCGCCGACATACCAGAGCACCCGCTGCCCGGGAGCGGCCGTGATCGGCAGCAGCGCCCCGTAGACGCCATCTCCGGCCGCGCCGTCGCCATTGAGGCCGTCATCGCGCATCGGGACGCGCTGATAAATCTCATCAGCCCGCGGGCGATAGTACAGATCGACGCGGCTGATCGGGCTGCCGTTGGCCGTGACCGTGGCCGTGATGTAGACCGGATCGCTCGGGGACGGCAGCGGGCGGGAGGCCTGAGCGGCGGTGATGTCCGGACCATTGGCACCGAGTTCGGCATTGCCGTTCAGAAAGGTGCCGCGTTGATCGACGAATTGCTGCACGCCGATGATCGAGCCCCCTGCCAGTCCCGGCAGTGGCAGATTGACGGTGGTCGTGTAGTTCGACTCGAACAGCGCGTAGGAGTACAGCTTTTTCGGATCGGCCTGCACCGCGGCGGCGATGCGCTGGCGCACGGCCTCGAAACGCGGGCCGAAATAGGTCCAGTTCAAATCCCGACGAATGGTCCGGTAATGGGCCAGATAGCGCTGTCGCAGTTCCGGCACCGACAGCAGTCGGTTGAGCACCGGCTTGTTGGTCTGGGTGAAATTCCGGGTAATGGCCCAACTGGCTTGGGTGAAAGTCTCGTTGGCATCCCGCTGCTGCAGATGGCTGCGGCCATCGATCGGATTGCGATAGACCATGAAGTCGCAACCCTTGTTGATGTAGCTGTCGTCATCGGTGAGCAGGTTTTCCAGCGCAACCGACCAGATCGACGGGTCGATCGCGAAGCTGCGGTCGATGGTCGCCAGATCGGTCAGCGGCGCATTGGACAGCGTGTTGGTCAGCGCGATGAGCGTGCCCAGCGGATCACTGAGACCGCCATCCGCCTGAATCTCGTAGGCCGCGTAACTGGCTGGATTGGTTCCGGCATACGCGAGGCCCGGGCCATTCGGGTTGTTGGCACAACTGACCCGCAAGCCGTCGGCGTTGGCGTAGTAATCGCGCAGCATCCGCTTGTCTCCCTGCTGCACGTTGATATAGACGCCCCAGTTCTGGCCATTCAGCGTGACCAGCACGTGATTGGCGCGCGGGTTCGGAATGAACTGGGCGACGAAGTTGTTATAGACCATTTCTCTGGCGAACGTGGGATCACGGAAGCCGTTGTTGAGGTTGATCGAGTCGTAGCCGAGCAGATCCTGGTTCGGATTGGTGAAATCCATGGCGATCTTCAGCGAGAACTTTTCGGAGCCTGCCGGGAGTGCGGTATAGGAGGTATTGCCGCGAATGCGGACCCCAACCCCCGGATAGGTGACGCCGTCGACCGTCAGATCGGCCAGAATGAGGGTCTGCGAGACATAATTCTGGCGCAGCAACTGCAGCCAGTTGGCATCCCGGAACTGCAGGCTGAAGGTGCGCAGTGTGGTCGGGTCGTACAGGTCCTGTGCGCGAGCCCCGGGTGAAATCATCGCGGCCAGCAGCAGCAGCGCGGTCAACAGGCGGTACATGCGAACTCCAAGGGGTACGGGCTCCGGCAAGGCGCCACTGTATGGGGAATCTGGCGCCGAGGACAGGGTGCCCACCCGGATTGCGACCAGTCTTGGCAGAGCCGTCGGATGCGGCTGAGCGTGATCCCCCGACCGGAGGCGGGACTCTGGTTTGCGGCCGCGGGCGCGGTGCTGTTCTCCGCCAAGGCCGTGGTCGCCAAGTTCATCTACCGCGAGGGTGCCGATGCGCTGGATCTGATGGCGCTGCGGATGCTGCTGGCGGCACCCGTCTTTGTCGCCGTTGCGCTCTGGCTGGGGGCCAGAACCGAGGGCGGTGCTCCCCTGCAGCGCCGCGACTGGGCCTGGATCGCCGGGCTGGGTGTGCTGGGCTACTACCTGTCGAGCCTGCTCGATTTTTACGGACTGATGTACATCCCGGCGGCGCTGGAACGGCTGATCTTGTTCATGACGCCGACGCTGGTGTTGCTGCTCGGCACGCTGCTGCTGAAGAAGCCGCTGTCTCGGGCGCAGCTGAAACTGAGTCTGGTGGCCTGGATCGGTCTGCTGCTGGTCTACGCCGAGAACCTGCGCCTCGGTGGCGAGGGTTTGTGGCTCGGGGCCGCGCTGGTGCTCGGTGCGGCGCTGTCGTACTCGCTTTACCTGCTGTACTGCGGCGAGTGGGTCCAGCGACTCGGCAGCCTGCGTCTGGTGGCCTGGGTGATGCTGGTCTCGACCGCGCTGATCCAGTTGCATTACCTGGCGTTGCGCGACGCGTCCGATCTTCTGGCACTGCCGCCCGCCGTATGGGGCTGGTCGCTGTTGAACGCGGTGTTCTGCACCGTGCTGCCGGTGTTTCTGACCATGGCAGCAGTGGCGCGGATCGGCGCTGCCCGGACCGCGCAGCTCTCGGTGGTCGGCCCGATCGCACTGATGATCGCAGGGCCGCTCTTGTTGGACGAGGTCCCGACCGCACTGCAGTGGATCGGGACCGCCGTCACGCTGGCGGCTCTGGGCTGGTTCTGGCCGCGGCGCTGATCAGCGCTTCACGTGGTGGTCTTCGGCTTCGATGCGCTTTGTGATCCAGAGCTGCTGGGCCAGACCGATGGCGCCATTGGCCGTCCAGTAGAGCACGAGGCCCGCCGGGAACAGCGCAAACAGCACCGCGAAGACCACTGGCAAGATCTGGAAAACCATCTTCTGCACCGGATCACTGACCGGGGTCGGCGACAGCTTGGTGGTCACGAACATCACGATGCCGTTGAGGATCGGCAGTACGAAGTACGGATCGGGCGCGGTCAGATCCTTGATCCACAGGATGAAGGGGGCCTGGCGCAACTCCACGCTCTCGAAGATGACCCAGTACAGGGCAATGAACACCGGAATCTGCAGCAGGACGGGCAGGCAACCGCTCATCGGGTTGGCTTTTTCCTGCTTGAACAGCTCCATTTGCTTGATGGCCAGCTGCTGGCGGTCGTCGGCATAGCGCTCCTGCAGCGCCAGGATCTTCGGCTGCAGCTTCTTCATCTTGGCGGCCGAGCGGTACTGCGCTTCCGACAACTTGTACATCGCCAGACGCACCAGCAGCGTCAGCAGGACGATCGAGACGCCCCAGTTGCCGACCAGGCCATGCAGCCAGTCCATCACCCAGAACAGCGGCTTGGAGAGAAAGGTGAAGAAGCCGTAGTCCACCGCCAGATCGAAACCGGGCGCGACTTCCGCCATCCGGTTCTGTTCCTTCGGACCGACGTACAGGCGTTGCTCGATGCTGGCGCTGGCGCCCGGAGCAATGCTCTGCACCGGCCCCATCAACGTGACCATGTAGCGCGGTGGCAACGCGGCCGTGGCCGGAAGTTCGCGAGTGCTGTAGGTGACCGATTCGGTCGCTGGTGGCAACCATGCGGTCGCGAAATGATGCTGCAGCATCGCGGCCCAGCCGCCAGTCACGCCGGTACGGCTCAGCGGAGAGGCGAGGTAATCGTCAAAAGGCAGCTTCTCGAAGGCCCCCTGCGGAGACCACAGCGCCGCACCAATGTAGGCGTAGGTTTCCGGATTCGACAGGAAGAAACCGCTCTCCGGCCTGGGCGGGATGACCCGCTGCAACTGCCGATACGCTGCGACCGGCCAGGCTTCGGTGCCACCGTTGACCACGTCGAAACGCACGCCGATGGTGTACGAGCCGCGTTCGAAGCGGTAGATCTTGCGCACCACGCGCTCACCATCGCGCCACTCGAACGGCACTTCCAGCTGGTCGCGACCCGACTCCAGCCGCCACTCGCGCTGGGCGCTGGTGTAGATCGTCTCGTGGGTCGGCGTCGGCTGTCCGGGCGACACCAGACCGGACTGCGGCAGATGCCAGAAGACCGGATCGCTGGAAAACAGCCGTACCAACTCCTGCGGCCGGTCCAGACTCACCGGGTATTGCCGCAGGTCCGCAGTCTGCAGGGCGGCGCCGCGGGTGCTGAACACCAGTCGCAGCGTGTCTGTCTCGACCACGATCTGTTCGGATTCGACAGCGTTGACGGCAGCAGAGGCCACATCGCCTGCCGGAACCTCGCTGGCTTGTGCCACTGCCGGCACTGTGCTGTCGGGTGCGGCTTCGGGAGCCGTGGGCACGCTGCCGTCGCTACTCGCCACGGGAGCCGAAGGCGTCGTGACGGTCGAAGTGGTGGGCGGCGGTGGGGCGAAGTCCGCTTCCCACTTCTGCACCAGCAGGAAACCGACGACCGCGATGGCCACCAGCAGGATCACCCGGGTCTGATTCATGCCCCCACCTTTTGCATCAGTTGTCGATACAGCCCGGCGAGATCGTCCCGCAAGGCGTCGAGTTCGACCGTGCAGGCCGCTGGCCTGGCCATGAACACAAGGTCCACGTCCGGAAGGCCGGACCGCCGTAGCCGGAAGCTTTCCCGAATCACCCGTTTCAACCGATTCCGGTCGTGGGCCTGACGGATCTGCCGCTTGGCAAGCGCCAATCCCAGCCTGGCGCCGGACACACCACTAGGCCGCCAGATCACGGTAAACCAGCGCGACGGAAGCCGATGTCCCTCACGGAACACCGGCGTAAAGGCCTTAGCGTCGAGGAGGCGAGCCGTCCGCGGGAACGTCAGTGCCATCGTTCAGTCGGACCAGGCTCACGGGCGACCGAAGTCGCGAATCGCGTTCAGGGAATCAGCTTGTACCGACCCTTGGCGCGACGGGCATTGAGGATCTTGCGGCCGCTGCGGGTCGCCATGCGGGCACGGAAGCCGTGGTCGCGGGCACGCTTCAGATTGCTGGGCTGGAAAGTACGTTTCATGACGATCGTCCCTGAGGCTGGCGGCGAGCGCCGCGTTGCAAAAGCGGCCGGCGACGTGCGCCAGCGCGGAAAAGCCCAGCACTTTAGCCTTGCGTCCACTATGGCGTCAAAAGTCGCCTGCTGGCGGCGCCCTCAGTGTCAGCTGCGAGTCGGCTCCGCTGTCTCAGCCGGTGAGACAGCACCCTGGCAGGCTACGGACTGCTGGTAATCCTTACACCTGATCGAGGTCCGCCAATGTCTCCGTCCCGTCCTGCTCTGCTTGATGCCACCCGCCCTGCCCGATGCGCCGCGCTCCTGACGGCCCTCGGTCTGGCCCTGCTGCCCTGGACGCTTACCTTGCCAGATACGCCCATGGGCGCCTGGTGGGTACTGACCCTCTGGCTGCCTGCGTTGACCACCGTTGTCCTGGCTCCCGCCGAAAGCCTTGCCACGCTGCGTTGGTGCCGCGATTGCTGCCTGGGTCGGGTCGATGCGTCGCTCGACGCCGTGGGTCGCGCGCGGCGCCTGCATGTGCCACGGGCTGGGGCAGGCGCGGTACGGATTCGCCTGCGTAGATCACAAGGTGTACGGAACTCGCGTCGTCGTGCCGCCTGATTGTGGCGGATTCTGTAGCGGCGCTCAGCCGAAGGGCGCAACGCCGATCCAACGGCCATGCAGATGCAGCGCAAAGCCGGCCCACAGAGCAACGCCGATCACAATGGTGAGGGCGTCGCGCATCCATCCGGCGTGCATGCGCCGGATGCCCGCAGCGCGGTCGCGGCGGCGCGACACGATGTAGCCGACCACCGCCCAGGCGAGAAAGCTGCCGAATAGCAGCAGGTCGTGCAGCATGCCGTTGGCCAGTAGGTGCGCCAGCGCCCAGAGCTTGGTGGCCAACAGCATCGGGTGGCCGAAACGCGCCTTCACCCAGGTGCCCGGCAGGTAGGCGGCGACCAGCAGCACGAAGGCGGGCAGGGTCAGCAGTGCGGCCACATGGCGTGTCCAGAGCGGCGGCGCGTACAACAACACGGCGTCACCACGTGCGGTCGCATAGCCCTTCAGGATCAGCAGGAAGCCTGCAATCGACAGCACCGCGTAAATGCCCTTCCATGCGGCCGGACCTACTCTTGAAACGGCGCTTGCACGCAAAGCCGGAGCGGCGTAACCCAGCGAATGAACGCCGAGAAACAGCAACAGGCCAAGGATCAGTAGCAACATCGTGCGCTCTCCGACGGCGGCTGCCGATCATGCCGGAACTGCCGGCGGGGGCAGTGAGGTCTGCACCCGATGTCCGGAGCACTGTGGCAGCTCCGACGGCTGCCCGATCCATCGGCTGCCTGGCCGAATCAGCCGTCGAAGCGCGTACTGAAGCGCAGCACGACGCCACGGCCGACACCGTCGATGCCGGAGCCGTGTTCGCGGTATGCCTTGTCGAACAGGTTGTCCAGATCGAGGGACGCCTCCCAAGGCTGGTCGGGGGGTGCATAGCGCAGACTGAGGTCGTGGACCGCATAGCCGCCGGTCCCCCGCGGGTTGATCCGGTTGTCGGTCAAGTCCGAGGGGGCGAGCCGATCCTGCCGGACGGCAAAGCTGGTGCGAGCGCCGAAGCTGATCGCCTCGCTCCACTGATGCGCGATGTCGATGCGGCCGTTGAGTGGCGGCGTCCGGTTGGCGGGCGCAGTGCCACCGTCCAATTCGTCGACTGCCCACGTCCAGTTCAGTGCGCCGCGCAGGCTCCAGTCTTCCGCCAGCTGCCAGCGCAGACCCGACTCGAAACCGTGCAGCCGCGACTGGCCGATGTTCTCGGTGCGAACGATGATGCGGCCGGCGCTGGTACGGCGGCCGGTGTCGACCGACACCAGCCGATCGCGATAGCGGGTTGCGAATACGGTGAAGTCGGCGGACAGCGCTTCACCGAAGTAGCGCAGGCCGAGATCGCCGGTGACCACCGTTTCCGGGCCCAGATCGGCGTTCGGTTCGTTGAAGCGGTTGCCTGGCCGGTCGCCGAGCGTCGAGTAGTCGAAGACATTCGGTGCTCGAAAGCCGCGCCCCAGATTGGCCGCCAGCTTCCAGTTGTCCGCGAAGGCCCAGGTCAGGCCGAGCTGGCCGGTCAGATCGGCCGTGCTGCTGTCGATCCCGACACCACGGTCGGCGGCCGGCAGGTCGATGCCGTATCGGGTCCAGCGCAGGCCGGCGATCAAGTCGAGCTGCTCGCTGATCCGCCAATCGTCATTGAGAAACAGACCAAGCTCGCGTTGCACCGAGCCATCCGGGAAGCGTGCGGGGCGGCTGGTCAGCGTGCCGCTGGTGATCACCTCGCGCTCGCGGCTGCTGCGGACTTCATCGCGGTAGAAATCGAAGCCCAGCGTCAGCTGGTGGTCGCCCAGTGCGCGCGAGGCTACGCCAGTCAGGCCGGTCAGTTCGCTGCTGTTGTCTTCGAACTCGCGGAAACTGGCACCGACGCCGCGGGTCCGCCGGTCGTCATCGATGATCTGCTGGCCGGCCATGAGCTCCAGCGTGTCGGCCCAGCTCAGGTTGTTGACCTGATAGCGCAACTGGGCGAAGCGCCGCCGGTTGGGCTCGAAGACGGACTCCTGGTTCTCGACCGTGCTGCCGAAGCCGCGGACGAGTTCGTTGTAGCGGTTCAGTCGGGGCAGCTCGTAGCTCTGCAGCGCGAGTCCCAGTTCGTGGTCGCCCGAGCGCCAGAGCAGCCGGGTACCGCCGCCGTGGGCGATGTGACCGGTTTCGCGCAACCTGCCGGCATCGCCCGGCTGGTACTGGCCGAAATCCTGCCACGTCAACGTGGTCGACATCGCGAGGTTCTCGCCGGCCACGTCGACTCGCGCATGCTGGGTGCGCTCCAGTTCGTGACTGCTGTAGAGCGAGGTACTGCGCAATGACCAGCCCGCGCCGTCATCCCCGAAGCGCGGCGTGGCGGTCCGCAGTTGCAGCACGCCGCCCATCGCATCCGAGCCGAACAGCGTGCTGGCCGCGCCGCGCGTCAGCTCGACCTGCTCCAGCGCATACGGATCGACCAGTGCCATGTACTGGTTCGGCGCATTTCGAAAAAAGGCGTTGTTCAGCCGGAAGCCGTCGACCAGGTGCAGCACCTCGGAACCTTTCAGTCCGCGCACGATGACGATGCCTTGGCCCGGCCCGGTGCGCTGGATGAACGCGCCCGGCTGGCCGCGCAGGTGTTCGGCCATCACGCCGACCGGGTTGCGCTCCAGTTCCTCACGGGTCAGCACGGTCAGTGCGGTCGGGATGTTGCCAATTGCCTCCTGCACGCGGGTGGCGGTGACACGCACTTCATCGAGCTGGCGGGCCCCTGATTCCGGGTCACTCGCTGCACGCACGGTGGGAACCAGCATGGCGAACAGCAGGGCTTGCGTCAGCGGATGGCGAATCATGCGGGTGTCCGTCGCGAGGGGGCGGCGGATTAGAGCGCCAGCCGCCCGGTCTGTCCTCCGCCAGAAGGCGGATCCGCAGATGTTCTGGCTGGCTCAGCGCGCGCCGGGCCAGCGTTCCCGCAAGACCTGCTTGACCTGCTCCTGGGTGCCAACCGCGACGGTGGCCCCGTGCTCGGTCAGTGCGTAGCCGATCACGTTGCCGGCATCGATCAGCTTGTAGATGCTGAAAACACCCTTGTCCGCCAACTTCACGCGCTCGGGCTCCAGCACGGGTGGAGGCGCGGCAGCGGTCGTGCGGGCGGGTCGCAAGGGTTGCTCCGGCGCTCTCGCCATCGGAGCCGGTGCCAACGGTGCCGAGGGCGGTGTCGGAACCTGGGCGAGACTGCCCAACTGGGCCAGCAGATCCGGTTCCTCGTCTAGCAGTGCGCGCCGCGGCCCTTGCTCGCGCGGCGCCACGGTATCCAGATTGAAAATCTGTGCACCGGGCGGTAATTCGTCCGGGAGGTCGGGCAACACTGGTCGAGACGGCGCTTTCGCGGGTGCTGGAGCAGTGGTCTGTGTCGGCGCTGGCACGGGGGCTGGCGGACTGGCTGGGCGCGGATTCCACTGGGCCAGTTCGTCCGCAAGTGGCGCGGCCGTTGGGCGCCTCGCGGGGCTGAAGTCCAGCGTATCCAGCGTGAGCGGCGTCGCGGCGGGTGCAGCGGCCGGAGTGGGTCCAGCGGCCGGGCGTCGCGGTGTTGTTGCAGCGGGGAAATCCAGCGGCGGTAGCCCGTCGTCGATCCGCAACGGGGTCGGTCGCTGCGGCGGGACCGGCGGGACCGGCGGCGCCGCAGGAGTCGCACGGGCTGGCGCGGCGACCGGCGGCGCGGGACGAGACGGCTGCGGGATCGGGGCTGCAGGCGATCGCGGCGTGAACTCCAGCGGTGGCAGGCCGAGATCCGGGCCCTGCATCGCACCGGACTTCCCGCGGGCTGCACCGCGCGAGCCGGCATCGAATTCGAGGGGTGCCAGATCGGTCTGCCCGTCAGCGGCCCGAGGCGCTCGACTGGTGAAGCTGGCCGGTTGTGAGGATCGTGCCGGTGGCGCCGGCACCGTGGGTTCCTGGCGCGGTCCCGCCGAGAGCGGCTTGCTGTCGGGAAGGTCGATCAGGATGGGGGCGGCGGCACCGGCACCACCGCCACCGCGGCGGACTACGTGTATCTGCTCGCGGCGACTCAGCCACAACAGCGCCAGCAGGATCAACGCCAGCGGCGTGACCATCAGCGTCGCCGCCATGATGCTGCTGCTGTACTGGCCCGACACGACGGCAGCGAGTGCCAGCAAGCTGCCCAGCACGGCACCGGCCAGGCGTGCCGACAGCGCGACACGACCGCCGAACAAGGGGATCAGGCCCAGTGTGTTGCCCATGCCGGCGATGCAGAAGAAGCAGCCAGTGACGGCCATCAGGCCGGCCACGATGCGCACAGCGTTGCGGGCATCCGCGATCGCCAACGCAGGATGGATCCAGTCGCCCAGCAGAATGAGCAGCGAACCGCTGCCGTCAGGAACCTCGTTCCAGGCGATCAAGAAGAGAGCCAGCGTGCAGAGCAGGCCAGTCAGGGTCTGCTGCATGGGTCGTGAGCCGTTCTGATCGGTCACTGCGGGATCCTGGGTCCGGGGCGCTGATGGTAGCCCGGGTGCGATGGCCGGCGCCGTCGGCTGGCCAGCATTGCGCCGTGGTCGATGCTCTGCAGGCCCGGTTGCGGGCGTGCCGCCTAGACTCCGCGCTCTGGCTGGTGAAGGAGCGGGTATGCAGGAGGCAATCGAGCGCGAATTGGTGCTGGATCGGCTCGACGACGGGCGTCGGCTGGATCAGGTGCTGAAGGAGCGTTGGCCGGATTTTTCTCGTTCGCGACTGGCCGCCTGGATGAAATCGGGTCAGATCACGGTCGACGGTGTGTCGGCAACACCCAGTCAGTCGGTCAGCGGCGGCGCTACTGTTCGGCTGTGCGCGACCCTGCTGCGCCACGGAGAGGATCAGCCGGAGGCTATCGAGCTGAAGGTGCTGTTCGAAGACGAGTCTCTGCTGGTGATCGACAAGCAGGCCGGACTGACGGTTCATCCGGGCGCGGGCACGCCGGACGGAACGCTGGTCAACGCTCTGCTTCATCACGCACCCGAACTCTCCACCCTTCCGCGAGCCGGGCTGGTGCATCGGTTGGATCGAGACACCACCGGCTGCTTGCTGGTGGCCAAAACGCTGGCCGCCCACACCCAATTGACCGAAACGCTGGCGGCCCGTCGCATCGACCGCGAGTATGAAGCCGTGGTGGTCGGGGTACCGATCAGCGGCGGACTGATCGAAGTGCCGATCGGTCGCGACCCGCAGCACCGGACACGCCAGGCGGCCACCGAACTGGGGCGCGAAGCTCGCACACATTTTCGAGTGGTCGAGCGCTTTCCCGATCACGCCTTGTTGCGGCTGAAGCTGGACACCGGTCGTACCCATCAAATTCGTGTTCATCTGCAGTACGCCGGCTTTCCGATCGTCGGCGATCCGGTCTACGGCGGTCGTTTCCGCCGACCCAGAGCAGCCTCCGAGTCGCTCGTGCAGCGGCTGCGCGGCTTCGGTCGACAGGCACTGCACGCGCGTTGGCTCGGCTTTGCGCATCCGATCCACGGTCGGCATCTGACGTTGGAAGCGCCACGCCCGGCGGATTTCGCTGCGCTGCTGCAATTATTGCGTCACGAAGCCCAGAGCGGCCTCGACGGATGAACGGAAGCCCCCCTGGGAACATGCCCGGTTGGATCGAGCATGTGCTCGCGCCGGGGGTGCGGGCGATCAGCACCCTGCGGGGTGGCAATGCAGATGACTACGGCTGGGCGTCAGGCGCATCTGCCCGCGCGGGGCTGGTCGGTGCGCTGGGGCATTCCGTGACGCCGATCTGGATGGAGCAAGTCCACGGAGCGGACTGCGTCGATCTGGACGCGATCGGTCTCTCGACTCACCCGGTTGCAGATGCCGCCGTCACCCGCATCGCCGGTCGTGCCGCCGCTGTGTTGACCGCCGATTGCCTTCCGCTGCTGCTGTCGAGTCGGGACGGCAGCACCGTCGCTGCGGTACATGCCGGCTGGCGCGGTCTGGCTGCCGGGGTCATTGCTGCCACGGTGGATCGAATGGGGGTCGATCCAGCGACGCTGGTCGGCGCATTCGGGCCGGCCGTCGGGCCGGACGCCTACGAGGTCGGCCCCGAGGTGCGGGAGATCTTCCTGCGCCAGGATTCCGCGTCTGCGCAGGCTTTTCGGCCGGGTCGCGCTGACCGCTGGCACGCCAACCTGTACCAGTTGGCCCAACAACAGCTGACACGGCTCGGGGTCGTGCCGCCATCGCAACCGGATTGGTGCACGCAGTCCGCGCCGTGCTTTCACAGCTGGCGACGCGACGGCCAGTCTGCGGGCAGGATGGCGCACCTGGTCTGGCGAGTCCTGCCGTCGCGCACCACCTCGCCACAGGATTGATTGCGGTACATCGAACCTGTGTGGTCGTAACTGGAAATCTGTCCTCCGTGCCGGTTGTCGGTGACGCAGACACCACCCAGACGCTATCCTGCGGGGCGATGCGGTAACGGATGCGGGCACGCCTCGGCATGGTCACGCCAGGCAGGGTGGATCGGTGTCAGTAACGCTCGGCCTGCTATAGACTGTCTGCGAGCTGTGATGACCATCGCAGATCGCCGACGTTGGGCGGCCGGGTTTGTAGGTTTTGAGGAGGCATGGGCATGCAGAAGGTTCACAAACCTTGGTCGTTGGTACTGCTGGCGGGCCTTGGCAGCGCAGCGTTTGCTGCCGGGCAGGGTGTCCAGGTCGGTCCGATGCGTGTGCTACCGACGCTGGGAGTCAGCCTGCAGCGGGACAGCAATGTGCTGCGCTCTGCCGAGCGGGAGGTATCCAGCTTTGTCACGGTGGTGTCGCCCGGTTTGAAGGTCGAAGGCGGCTCCGGCGCTTCCCGCTTCTTGTTCAGCTACGAAGGAGAGTACGGGCGCTTCGAAGAGGGCAGCTTGCCGGACAGTGACTACAACGATCATCGAGTGGCGGCTTCGCTGGAGCTTGCAGCGACGGACCGTGTCAGGGTCAATGCGGGTGTGCTCTACAGCCGGGGTCACGATCGCCGGGGCGAAGGTGCCCAGCAGGGCCAATTCGTTTCCGACGAACTGGATGAATTCAGTACGACCGGTGGCGATGTTTCGTTGAGTTATGGCGCGCCTGGTGCTCGTGGCCTTTTGGAGTTTGCGGCTGGAACTTCCGATCTGAGCTATCGGACCAATCGCAGTTACACCCAGTTTCGCGATCGTTCCAATCAATACTACGGTGCTACTTTCAGTTGGCGGGTGGGCGGTCGAACGTCGTTGCTCACCTCGGTGGCGCAGCGCAATATCGATTTCGACCGAACCCCGGCGGGAGGTCGAAATCTGGATAGCAACGAACGCGACCTGATGCTGGGTGTGCAGTTCGATGCGACCGGATTGATCTCGGGGCGGGCACTGCTCGGGCGTGTCGAGAAGGACTTCGATGACCCTGCGCTGGACGACTTCTCCGGTCTTGCCTGGGATGTGGGCTTGCAATACAAGCCGCGGAGCTATTCCGTGTTCGACTTGTCGACCCAGCGCACAGCGGACGAAAGCGACGACATCATCAATCAATTGGCCGGGACATCTTTCTCTGTCCGGCGGATGACGACGCTGGCTTGGACGCACGGCTGGACCGAGCAGCTGAAAACCGGGCTGGACATTGGTATCGGCAGTTCCGAATTTCGTGAGGCTGGCGACAGTGGTCGCTCGCTTCGGCAGGATGATCTTCGCGCGTACGGTGTGTCGGCCAGCTACCAGTTTCGTCAGTGGTTGTCAGTCGGTGCGAGCTACCGGAGTTACCAGCGAGACAGTGATCAGTCATTGCTGAGCTACGATCAGGATGTGTTGTTGCTGTCCTTCGAGGGCACGCTCTGATCGGTGGTGGTGATCTTGCCCGACCTCATAAACGGTTCAAGCAGTCCGGCTACAGTTCCAGGCCAATGATCGTGGGGTTGGGAGGCAAAGCATGAATGCGAGCATCATCTGTGCCGGTCTTCGGTACCTTCTCGTGGCGATCTGTCTGCTTGCCGGGTTCGAAGTTCTCAGCGCCGAGGACAAGGCTGCTGCAGTTACCGAGGAATTGCGTCAAAGTTACCGGGTAACCTCCGGTGACGAGATTTCAGTCAGTGTTTTCGGTGAGGCCGAACTTTCTGTTCCGTCCGTTCGTATCGGCGAGGATGGCAGGATTCGAGTGCCTTTCATCGGCGACGTAAACGTCGTTGGGCAAACGGTCGTCGAGATCGAAGAGGCCATTGCTGGACAGTTGGCCGACGGTTATCTGGTTGATCCGAAGGTGTCGGTACAGGTGACCCGATATCGGCAGGTCTTCATCGACGGTGAAGTGCGCAATCCCGGCAGCTTCGACTATCAGCCGGGCTTGACGGTCCGGAAACTGGTGACACTGGCTGGAGGGCTGACGGAGCGAGCTTCGACGCGTCGCATCAACGTAGTGCCCGCCAGCAAGGCGACGGACGTCAAGGCGCGCAAGGCGCAGCTCGATGATCTCCTTCGGCCTGGCGATCAAGTCACCATCGCGCAGAGTTTCTTCTGAATCAAGGACGCATCCCTACCTAATGAACGCTCCGATCAACCCTGCGGTGCTGGATGATTTCCGGGAAGACCGTTCTGCCAAGCCGGCATTTCTGGAGTATGTCAGAATCCTGTCGAGACATCGGCTGGCTATTATTGTTCTGACTGTGCTGTTCGGTTTGTTGGGGTTGTTGCGGGCCTCCATGGAGGTTCCTCGGTACGGCGCAACTGCGACTTTATTGATCGATCGCGAGGGCGCCGATTATGTCGATGCTCGCGAGATTTATACTCCCGGGGTCAGCAACTTCGAGTACTTTCAGACGCAGTATGAAATCCTGAGGACTCGGCCGTTGATGCAACGTGTTGCCGAGCGAGTCGGTCCACAGCGGATTCTCGAAGCCTGGAGCACTCGACCGCCGATTTCCTTCCGACAGGATTCGGACACTGCGGATTTGCCCAAGCCCACTCCGGAAGAAATGTTGCTCGCTGCGACTGGAAATCTGATGGGTGCAGTGGAAGTCTCGCCCATGAGAAATACCCAGTTGGTCCAATTGTCTTTCAGTTCTCCGAGTGCCGAGCTGTCTGCGGAGCTTGCAAATGCATTGGCTAATGTTTATATCGAAAACACTCTGGAGTCGCGGCTTCAGATGTCGCAAGATGCGGCTCAATGGTTGAGCGGTCGTCTGGGTGGGTTGCGGGAGAAAGTTGAAGAGGCAGAGAACCGACTTCGCGCATTCCGCGAGGAAAACAGCCTGGTAGGCGGCGGGAGTGCGGATTCCTTGCAGGCGCAGAGCGTCAATATGCTCACGGGGCAACTGGCCGAAGCTCAGTCCACCCGACTTGATCGGGAGCGTGCCTATCGGGAAGTGGTCGAGGCGGAAAGGGCGGGTCGACCCATGGATCAGGTCACTTCCGTTGCCAGAGATAGTTCTATCAGCGACCTGATCGGGCAGGTTCGGGAGCTGGAAACCCAGAAAGCCCAGAACAGTGCCCGATATGGTCCGCGACACCCGGAGATGGTCAAGACCGAGACAGCTCTGGCGGCCGCCAAGGCATCACTTTCGCAACAGGCGGAGCGGGTTGCGGACTCGTTCCGCCGAGAGTATCAAGCGGCCCAGCAGGTCGAGAACGAGGTTCGGGCTCAGTTGGAGCGTTCGCGGAACGAGCTGCGTACCGCATCGTCGAACTCGATTCGTCTCCAGCAGTTGGAGCGGGATGTGGAGGCGGCAAGCAGTCTCTACGACCGTTTCAAGGCCCAATTCAATCTGACGACCGAAACCAGTAATATGGAGACGTCGAATGCTAGGATTGTCCAAACGGCTTCGGTCAATAATTTCCGAACCCATCCAAATGTCAGGCAAATGGTGCTGACGTCGGCCTTCTTCGGCTTGGTGCTCAGTATTGTTTTGGCATTTCTGCTTGATCATCTGGATAATACGATCAAGACTGCAGAGTCGGTCGAGGAAATTCTGCAGTTGCCGGTCCTTGGTCTGGTTCCGTCCGTCAAATCATCTGGCAAGAAAGACACGGGACCGATGCACTATTTCAACGCAAATCCGCACAGCGCTTTCTCGGAAGCGGTGCGGACGCTGCGTACTGGGGTGCTGCTCTCCGGCATCGACAAGTCCCATCGTCGTTTGCTGCTGACTTCTTCCGTGCCGGGCGAGGGCAAGACCACCATGGCGCTGAATCTGGCTCAGGCACTGAGTCAGATGCACAAGGTGTTGCTGATCGATACTGACATGCGGCGGCCCACGGTGGCCAAGGCACTGGGCGAAAAAGTTCCTGCTGCTGGCCTGTCGCAGTTTATCGCCGGAGAGGCCAAGATTTCAGACTGTGTCGTCCAGTTGGAGGGTACGAATACGTATCTGATGACAGCTGGAGTCATTCCGGCGAATCCGCTGGAACTGCTGTCTTCCAATCGGTTCACTGAAGCATTGGATCAGCTCGGAAAGATCTTCGATTTCATTCTGCTGGATGCGCCTCCGGCACTGGCGGTCAGTGACGCTCTGGTGCTGTCCCGTTTGGTCGACGGGGTGCTTTACGTGGTCCGCTGTGACAGCACACCGAAGCAGGCTGTGATCGCTGGCGTAAAGCGATTGCGTCGCGTCGACGCGACGCTGGTCGGTGTCTTGTTGAATCGGGTCGGGGAACGTCAACACGGTTACGGCTACGGCCGCTACTCCTACTACGCCGAAGGTTATGACCAGCAGCATTACGGCTACTACGGCGAAACTCGCAAAGAGAAGTCTCGCGGCAAGGCTTGAGTTGCGGCGGTTGCGGTTGGGACCGTTGCTGCACGTCCCCGCATTGTTTGCGGTTTCGCTGACGGGTGCGCTGGTGGTGGTCCATGCAGCGCTACTGCAGATTCACGAGATGGCATGGTTGCGAGCGTCGACGGAATCCACACCTCTGGCGGATTTGGCTCCGAGTTTTCTCATTGTCTCTGACCCGCAAGCATGGGATTTGCGGGCCCGCTGGCTCAGTTTGCAATCCGTCCATGTCGACGGCCAAGCCAGTGAGATTGCCCTGCTATACCAATCTGTGGCAGCAGCCCAATCGCATGTTCAAGCGCGGCCACAGTGGTCGCTCGCCTGGTTGAACTGGGCTCGGATTTCGGCGCGCTTGCATCCAGCTGGCAAGGAATGGCAAGCCGCACTGCGGCGAGCCTTGTCACTGGGTGATCGTGGTTGGGCCTTTCAGCTTGCTCTGAGTGAACTGATGCTGCACTACGAGTCCTTCATGGATCCGGAAACTCGCGCGGCTGCAGAGAAGAGCCTCTTGCTGGGTATGTCTGAAAGCAGTAACGTGCCCGAGATTTCGCAGCAGCAGGGTTTTTTCTCGGCGCTATGCGCGGAGCCAGTGAGCGGCGAGGCTAAGCGAATTTGCAGCGAGTCGGATGACGCGCGGTGAGGGGTTCAGGACTTCGAGGTTTCGCGAAAAGCCTGGTGGAGGACTGCAGAATCAAGTTGATTCTGTGGAATTCAGATTGCACGGTTTTTTTTGCGGTTCCGTTTTTCAGGCTGAGGAGATCAATGTGAGCGGTGGGAGTTTGCGTGATCAGCTGAAGGCATTGGGCCTCGTGAAGCCCAAGCCGGCGTCAGCCCCTGTTGCCAACGCGTCGGCCTCCAAACCCGCGGTGAAGCAGAAGAGTTCGTCCAAAATGACAACTCCTGCGCGCGCTCAGAAGGAGACTGACGAGGAGATTTCTCTCGCCAAGGCCTATGCCGCGAAGTTGGCCGCGGAACAGGCGGAAGCGGCTGCGTTGCGCCGGCAGCAGGAAGAGAAGGCGAGGTTGAAGCGCGAACGTAAAGCCGCGGCGATCAAGTTGTTGGAAGGAAAATCCTTGGCCAGGCCGGAAGCAGAGTTGCCTCGGCATTTCGAATATGGAAAGAAGATCAGACGCATCTATGTCGACGCCGAGCAGTTACGCGCCTTGAATGAGGGTCGGCTTGGGGTCGCACAGTTGGATGGCAAGTTCATGCTCGTTGATGCCAACGTCATTGACGAACTGCAGCGTGTCGCGCCGGAGTTCGTGGCGCTTCGGGTGGACCCGAACGCGGTGCCTGATGCAGAGCCCATCCCGGACCATCTGCACTGGTGACCTGCCACGAACTTTTCGCCAGTCGTCGCGATTTTTTTCAACCGGAGCACTGGAAATAAACGACGTTGTCAGGGTCGCGATCAATCGCCTGGCCCAGACTGATTGATCCGGACTTGCGCAGCTGAATCGTGTCCCGGTGCAGACGTAGTTCATCGTCGTCACCCAAGCGCACATAAGTGCCGTTCGTGCTGCGGTCGGTCAGCGTGAAGAAACCGCGCTGAAATTCGATGGTTGCGTGATTGCGACTGACCCACTCGTTGTCCACGACCAGGTTGTTGCCAGGATCACGGCCCAGCCCGAACGGTGGTGACATTTCGTTCAGTTCGATGACCTGACCACGTGAACGCATGACCAGTTTGTGTGCGGTGCCTGGAGCATCCAGCCGAATCGCGCGCGCCACCATGGTGACGTTGGACGTGTCTTCCTGCCAGATCACATCGACGATATCGATCGGATGCTGTTTGCCGGCTACCCGGATCTGGCCCAGATTGCGGGTCTTGAAGATTCCCATCGAGTTGACCGCCTGGACACTGGCCAGTGTCGTGACGATCTGCTCGCGCTTGGCGTGGTCTGCAACGCGAGCCGCGAGATTGACGGCATCGCCGTAGACGTCGCCGTCCTCTTCGAGAGCTTCGCCATGGTTCAAGCCGATGCGCATGGCCAGGCGATCGCGCTGCCACGCCGGATCAGTTGCAACCCGACGCTGCATTTCGATTGCCGCATGCAGTGCGTTCATCGCGCCGGGGAAGGTGCACATGATTTCGTCACCGATGTGCTTGATGACCCGGCCCGCATGCCTGACGGCGATTTCGCCCAATGCGGCAAGAATCACCGACGTGATGCTGCGGGCAGCAACATCGCCGCGCGACTCGAACAGCTTCGTGCTGCCCGAGATGTCGGCGAACAAGATGGTCATGGGAACCTGAGCGCTCATGGCGTCGAGTGTACGGCAATGCTTTGTGGAAGGGCAGGCACGAGTCAGCCCGAGAAGCCCAGAAGGCAGGATGCGGCCGCCAGGACCTCGGCATCATTCGGCAGCACGAAGGCTGCGGCGCCGGCCAGCGGTGTGTAAGTGTCCGCGCCGACCACCCGCCGAATCGGGAGCGCGCCCAATCCGCCTTCGACCAGCGCGGTGTAGATGCCTTCGCCGACGCCGGCGCTGCGCCGGCCCTCGTCGACAATGAGGATGTGACGGCAGGCTGCGGCATGCCTGCAGATCTCAGCCTCGTTGAGCGGCAGCAGCCAGCGCAGATCCAGCACGCGCACGCCGATGCCATGTCGCTCGCGCAGCATCCTGGCGGTGCGAAGTGACATCGGAACCCCGTTGCCGTAGCTGATGATCAACAGGTCACCTGCGTCCTCGTCGTAGACCCGCGGCTCCAGCCACCCCATCGCCTGGCTCGGGGCGGGGTAGGGAAACTGCCAGAGTCCGTCGCCGGGTTCGTGCAAGTCCTTGGTCATGTAAAGCGCGATCGGTTCGAGGAAGGCACAGACCCGACCATCGACCCGAGCGGCAGCGGCCAGCGTGCGCAACATCAGAGCAGCATCATCGCCACGCGACGGACAACCGATGACCAGTCCCGGAATATCGCGCAGCGCGGCAATCGAGTTGTCATTGTGGAAATGGCCGCCGAAGCCCTTCTGGTAGCCCAATCCGGCAATTCGCATCAACATCGGATTGGCGTACTGGTTGTTGCTGAAAAACTGCAGCGAGCAGGCCTCGCCGCGAATCTGGTCGCAGGCGTTGTGGAAATAGGCGAGGTATTGGATCTCCGGAATCGGCAGGAGCCCCATGTTGGCGTAGCCTTGCGCCAGCCCCAGAATCGTCTGTTCGTCCAGCAGGGTATTGAAAACCCGCTGGCCCTTGAAGCTGCGAAACAAGCCTTTGGTGACCGTGTAGACGCCGCCTTTCTGCGCAACGTCCTCACCGAAGACTGCCGCCTCGGGATACTTCAGCAACAAGTCGTGCAGCGCCTGATTGATCTGGATCGCCAGATGCCGGGGTGGTTGGTGTTCGGGCAGGGCGGCGGCGCCGCCGAACAGCGCTTCGCGCGCAGCGACGTCGGCGACACGTTGAGCCTCGGCGAGCACTGCAGCAGGCCGCAACGGCGCCAGTGGCTCGATGACCTCGGCCAGCGAGCTCAGCTTGGGTGTGCGATCGGCAGCGTCGGCCGCTTCGAAGCAGCGCCGACCAATCGCCTCGTAGTCGGCCAGCAATTCGGCAGGGCTACGGAGTCCCCGTTCGAGAATGCATCGAGCTGACGCGAGCAGGGGATCCAGCGCTTCTGCGGCCTCAATGTCCTCGAGCGGTCGGTATTCGATCTCGAAGTCGGTACCGGCATGACCCATCAGTCGGGTCGTGCGCAGATGCAGGAATGCCGGCTTGCGCTCACGGCGGACATAGTCGACGGCGGCCGCCACATCGGCAAAGCCGGCGACCGGATCCAATCCGTCGGCATAGAAATAGCGCAGACCCGGACGTGATGCAAAACTGTGCGCAATCCAGCCTTTCGGCGTCCGCACCGAAATGCCGATGTGATTATCTTCACAAACGAACAGCACCGGCGCCGAGAGTCCCTGATAAGTGCTCCACGCCGCCGCGTTGAACGCTCCTTGTGCCGTGGAGTGATTGGCTGATGCATCGCCGAAGCTGCAGATAACGATCGAATCCGCGGGTACCGGCAGCGGCAGGCCCTGGCGCCTGGCCGACTCGATGGCCAGCGCCGTGCCGTAGGCCTTCGGCAGATGGCTGGCGATCGTCGAGGTCTGTGGCAGGACCCACAGTGGCTTGCTGCCCCAGACCTTGTGGCGGCCGCCGCTGGCCGGGTCCAGCGCACTGGCCGCGAAAGACAGGGCGCTGTCGCGGATCGGGTCGATACCGGGGAACTGGCGCGACCGCTCGGCCATGAAGCCGCCGGATCGGTAATGCAGGAAGGCCGGATCGGTGTGCCGGCTGAGCCGTGCCACCATCGCGTTGCCTTCGTGGCCCGAGCTGCCGATGGTGTAGTAGACCTTGTTCTGCACCCGAAGGGCGCGCGCCATCAGGTCCAGCTGTCGGCTGATCGTCATCGACTCGTGCAATTCCAGCAGGTCGCGATCGGCCGGGAACCCGGTGTCAGGCAGACCCTGGTCGGGATCGATGCCGGTTTCGAGCAGGGTTCGATAGTTGCGATCCACCACGGCGGCGCGATTGATCTGTTTCGCCCGGCCGGGCGCGGGGGTGGTCGCTGGAGCGTCAGCCATTCTGCAAACCCGTTCCGGTTTTTTCGGGCCGACAATTGTATGAAGCGTGTCGAGGCCGCCGCCGGGCGAGGTCGCGGCGCGGGATGTGCATTCAGGATGCGTGATCGGCGTCACAAATCCTTGCAGCCCGACGACGCCGAACGCGACACTTGCAGCTTCGGCGTGAAATTGCGCTTGCGCCAGACGAGGATCCGATGACCATGTTCCGCTGCTCGAAGCTTCTCGCCCGACTGTTACTGGTCACCGCCGCACTGGGCGGTGCGCTGGCGCAGGCCCAGCAACCCCTGCGGGTGGCCCCGGTTCCGATGGCGGCGCCGGGTACGGTGGTCTCCGGTGCCGGCACCACGGTGCGCGGCTCGGGTTTGACAACGACGCTGCTGCAGGTTGCGCCGGCCAATCCGGTCCTGCCCGGCAGTTCGGTCAGCTACCAGATCCGGATCAATAACTCCGGCAGTAGTCCGGTCTCCGGGGCCTTGGTGAGCCTGACGGCCAGTAACGCCTTGACCTTGCAGAGCGTCGGTGCCGGACTGAACTGTGACGGCACGACATTTGCGGTCACTTGTAGCTTGAGCGACAGCATCCCGATGATGGGGACCCGGGTCTTCGACTTCAGTTTGCAGATGCCCACGGCCGGCGCCATCAGCCCGCCGACGCAATCTTTCGTTGTGAGTGCGAATACCACCATTGGTGGTATCGGCACGGGTGGCTCCACGACCACGACCGTCACGGTCCAGCGCGATTTCAGCGTGTCCGGCGTCGCGGCTCCCGCATCCGTGATCGTCGGTCAGCCCTTCGCCTACAACCTGAGCGTGGCCAACGCTGGCCCCTTCACGGGCGATTGGACCGGCGTGCAGGTGACCCTGGACCTGCCGGACCAGGTCCGCTATTTGCCGAGCGGCAACAGCGGCCCCTTCAACTGCTCGGGCAGCACGGCTCCCGGCGGCCTGATCGCCTGCAGCTACAGCGGCACGCCGAACGGGGGCAGCACTCAGGCCTTCACGGTCGGTGCCGAGGCGGTGTCGGCAGCCACGGGCGCGCTGGCGAGCCTCGCGGTTTCGGCACCCGTGGATCCCAACGGCAACAACAACTTCGGCAGCGTCGGCGTCAGCATCGCGCCGGCGGTTGCGCTGGTGAACTTCGCCAAGAGCACGCTGACCGCAAGTCCCGCCAGCCCGACGCAGCCGGTCGACTTCCAGCTCAACCTGAGTGCGGGCACCGGCAACAACGTCAGCCTGAGCGGCTTGACCATCACCGATACGCTGCCGACCGGTCTGGTGTTCGCCAGTGTCCAGTCCGGCACGCCCGCATGGTCCTGCAGTGGCAGTGGTCAGTCGGTCAGCTGTCTGTTGACGCAATCGCTGGCCGCCGGCGCCAGCGCGCCAGCATTGGTCTTGCGCACCACGCCGCAAGCAGGAGTGGGCGGACAGACTTTGATCAATCAGGCCAGCGTGAGCTCGGCGCAGGTCACGCCGGTCAGCGCCCAGTCGTCCGTGACCTTCGGCACCGCACTGGACGCGTCGGCGACCTTGACGGCCAGTCAGAATCCGGTGGCTTCCGGCAGCGTGTTTTCCTACTTCCTCGGCATCAGCGCGGCGGGGACGATCCCTGCCGCTTCCACCGCCCAGCTCAATCTGCCGGCCAATGTGACGTTGACCTCGATTCCCGGCGGTGCCGGCTGGTCCTGCGCTGCCAGCGGCCAGACGGTCAACTGCAACCGCACGGCGCCGGCTACGACGTCGACGCCGACCGCCGAAATCCGGGTGACGGCCCCGCAGGTCGGCAGCCCGACCGTACTCACCGCGACGGCGAACGCGACCCTGCCCGGCAACTTCGACCCGAATCCGGCGCCGACCAGCCTGCCGGTGACGGTCACCGCGGCGCCACCGGTGGTCGAGCTGCTGAAGACCGGTCCGGCCACGGTCAGTGCCGGCAGCGAATTCGAATACGGCCTGCAAGTCCGCAATGCCGGCAGCTTCCCGGTCAGCAACCTGCGGGTGCGGGATCCCTTGCCGGCCGGTGTCGGTCTGCTGTCGGTCAATGGTACGGGCTGCAGTGCGCTGGGCACGCTGGTGGAATGCCTGTTGACGCTGGCACCGGGTGCGACGCAGACCATCACGCTGCGGGTCGTCGCGCCGACCGCTCCGACCACCATCACCAACGTGGCCAGGGCGGAGTTCGGCGAGGAGGACTTCGTGGAGTCCACGGTGCAGACCACCGTCACGGCCGCCCTGCGTCCGGATGCGGCCGTTGCCAAGACGGTCGACCTGTCGGAGGTGTTGGCGGGCGGTCGGCTGAGCTATACGGTCACTGCCAGCAACGTTGGTAATGCCGATGCTTTTGGCGTGGAACTGAGCGATACGCTGCCTGTCGGGGTCACGCTGCGTTCGGTGACGCCGGCCGGTTGCACGACCGGGGCGGTGATCCGCTGCAGCATTGCCACGCTGGCCGCCGGCGCCCAGCAGAGTTATCGCATCGAGGTGGATGTGAGCAGCACCGCCACCGGCGTGTTGACCAATGTGGCGACCATCAGCTCCAGCAACGACGAGAATCCGGCCAACAACGAAGCTTCGGCCAGCACCCGCGTGCAGCCGCCGGCCACGCCGATGGCGGATCTGGCGTTGAGCGCGCTGGTCACGCCGGGCAGCTACAGCGGCATCAATGCGGAGCTGCAGTTCCGCGCAACGCTGCGCAACCTCGGGCCGGATACGGCGCAGGCCACGATCGTCACGCTGCAGCTGCCCGCCACCGGCGTGCTGGTGCAGTCGGCGCAATTCGGCGGCCAGGCCTGTGCGGTCAACGCGGGTGCCGGCACCTGCACCATCGGTGCGCTGGCCAGTGGTGCCCAGATCGACGGCGAACTTCGGGTCCGGCTGACCGCGGCGCTGCCGCAGGTTGCCGCGCGCTTCATCGCCAGCGCGCAGACCATGGATCCGATCCCAACCAACAATGTCGCGGAAGCCAGCGCGACACTGGTGGTGGCGCCCCCGCAGGCGGCTGATCTCGCGCTGATGGTGAATGGCCCTGCGCAGGTGAAGCTGGGCGGCGAGCTTCAGTTGAGCGTGACGGTCGCCAACAACGGCCCCGAGTCGGCCAGCAATATCCGGATCCTCGGCACCCTGCCGGCAGCATTGCGCTTCGTCTCGGCGGCCGGGCTCAGTGTCTGTGCCGTGACCGGTCAGGAGTTGCGCTGTGATCTCACCGGTGGACTGCCTGCCCGCGAACAGCGCGTGGTGGTGCTGACGCTGGCGTCGCAGAACACGCTGGGTTCGGTCAACCTCGGACTCAACGTCAGCGGCACGCCTGCCGATCCGGTCCCGACGAACAATTCCGCGACCTACACCGTCTCGATCGGCTCACCCGATGACAGTGATGTGATCGAGCAGATTCTGACCGACATCACCGATGTCTTCGCGCGGGATGCGGTTCCCACAGTGGCCGACATCTGCGCCAATCCGCCGGCCGATCTCGTGGCCCAGTGCGATTCGATCATTCGTGCACGGCTGAACGGCGACATTGCAGGCGCCACCCGTGGACTTCGGGCGCTGTTCCCGGAAGAGGTCCTGTCGCAGGCGCTGTCGGCCAACCAGTTGGTCGCCACCCAGTTCACCAACGTCGACGCACGGATCAGCGAACTGCGTGGCGGCGGCGGTGGTTTCTCGGTCAGCGGACTGACCGTGCAGGTGGGTCGGCAAGCCATCCCGCTGTCGATCTTCAAGGGCTTCGGTCAGACCGAGGAGGACGAGCCGGCGGTCGGCGGCAGTGGCGACCTGATCTCACCCTGGGGCGGTTTCGTCAACGGCACCCTCAGCTTCGGTGAACAGGACATCAGTGCGCGAGAACGCAACACGGTGGCGGATTTCGATTCCTATGCGCTGACCGCGGGCGTGGATTACCGGAAGTCGGCACGACTGGTGTTCGGCGGGGCGGTGGGCTGGAACAAGTTCCAGAGCAACCTCAGCGACGATGGCCGCCTCGACACCAAGGGCTGGACGCTGACCGGCTACACCTCCTACTACCCGCTGGAGCGCTGGTACGTCGATGCCCGGGTCAGCTATGGCCAGCTCGACTTCGCGATGCAGCGGCGGATCCTGGTTCCTGGTGTGGTCGACCGGCTGGCGCAGGGTCAGACCGATGGCGACCAGCTGGCAGTGGCGCTTGCCAGCGGATACCACTTCAACCGCGGTGGCTGGTCGATCACGCCGAACGCCAGCCTGCGCTATGCCGACACCACCTACGATCCCTTCGTCGAGACCGGCGCCGGCTCGAACAACGCCAGCTTCTCCGAGAACAACGGCAAGTCGGTGCAGCTGGCTTTCGGGGTCAGCGTCAGCCGGGCCTTCAGCCTCGCCAACGGGGTCCTGCTGCCACAGTTCGACATCAGCCTGAATCGCGAGATGCGCAACCAGAATCTGCTGATCGAAGCCCAGTTGCTGGGCTCGCCCGGCAACACATTCCGGGTGCGCAGCGACGATACGGACCGCACCTTCGGCAACGTCGGGCTCGGTTTCGTGTTCGTGATGGCCAACGGTCGGCAGGCGTATGTGTCGTACCGCGAGCTGCTGGGCCTGGATGGATTGAGTCGGGGTTCGTTGAACCTCGGTGGCCGTTTCGAGTTCTGAAGCCGGAATCGGCGAGGAGTGGGCGATGAACGCAAGCGCGGTTGATCGAAGCCCGGCGCGACAGCGCTGGGGCGTGATGTTTCTGACCCTGTTCGTCGGGCTGATGGCCGGAGGGCCGCAGGCCTGGGCGAAGCGCGAGAAGGTCGTGATTCCCGAGGGCGGCATCAGCACCGACAGCCTGCTGATCGTCGACTGCCTGCTGCCGCCGCAGATCCGGCAGATGGGCGAGGGCTTCACCTATCTGGCGGCGCGCAAGCCGATCCGCACATCGGCGAAGGATTGCGCGATCCGCGGCGGCGAGTACGTGGCCTATGACCGCGCCAACTACGGCACCGCGCTGAAGGCGTGGCTGCCGGCAGCGAAGGAGGGCGACGCCAACGCGATGAACTACGTCGGCGAGATCTACGAAAAGGGCCTGGGCACCGATCCGGACTTCGCTGCAGCGCTGCAGTGGTACCGGAAGTCCGCGGAGAAGGGCAACTCCACCGCGATGATCAATCTGGGCAGCCTGTACGAGCGCGGCGAAGGTGTAGCGCGCGACATGGTCCAGGCAATGAACTGGTACCGGAAGGCGTCCGGGCTGACCGAGAGCACGCTGGAGGTGACCACCGAGGCCGAACAGGCGCAACGCAAGGCCGATGCCGAGGAACTGGAGCGCCTGCGGGTCGAGACCACGACGCTGAAGGGCGATCTGGCGGCCGCGCGCGAGCAGCTCAAGTCTCGTCAGGCCGCGGTGGCGCAGGCGGAAGCCGAAGTCGCTCGACTCAAGCAGCAAGCCGCCGGTCTGGCTGCGGCCAGCCAGCAGGCGAAGGCGGCGCAGGCCCGAATTGCCGAGCTGGAGCAGACGCTGGAAACGCAACGTGTCGATCTGGCGATGGCCAAAGCCACCACCGACAGCAAGCTGGCCCAGCTCGGCGTCGACCTCGGCAAGCGCGGTCCGGCGCCGAAAGGCACCGCGCCGCAGATTTCGGTGATCTCGCCGAAGCTGTCGCTGACTCGCGCCGGCGTGCTGGCGGCGCCGCTGCTCGCGGCGGTGCCGACCTATCAGGTCATTGGTCGCGTGTACCCGGCGGAGGGACTTCGCACCCTGAAGATCAATGATCGCGACGTTTCGGCGGAAATCGACGAGGATGGCATCTTCGAGGCGAACATCCCCGTGTTGGCTTCCGATACGGCCGTCGAAATCCAGGCCGTCACCGAGGACGGCATGAGCACGGTCGAGAACTTCGTGCTGACCATGGCCGAGCAGAATGCCGGTCAGGCCGACAAGCGGGCGGTCAGCGGCATGTTCAAGCGCCGCATGCGCAGCGACCTCGGCAACTTCCATGCGCTGGTGATCGGCAATGCTGGCTACACCGGTTTTGCACCGCTGCAGACGCCAGTCAACGATGCTCAGGCGCTGTCCAAGGTGCTCAGCGAGCGCTACGGCTACAAGGTGCAGACGCTGGTCAATGCCAGCCGCGCCCAGATCATCCAGGCACTCAGCGAGTACACCACCACGCTGAAGAACACCGACAACCTGCTGATCTACTTTGCCGGACACGGTCAGCTCGACGCCGCCGGCGACGGTCACTGGATTCCGGTCGAGGGCCAGAAAGGCGCACCGGCGACGTGGGTGAGCAACAAGGTGGTGACCGACTTCGTCGGGGCGATGCAGGCGAAACACGTGATGGTGGTGGCCGATTCCTGCTATTCGGGCGCGATCGGGGGCAGCGCGATCCGGCCGTTGCCGGTGGACGCCAAGGAAGAGGATCTGCTGTTCATTTCCCGCGTCAAGGCGCGCACGGTCATCACTTCGGGTGGCCTGGAGCCCGTGCTGGATGCCGAGGGTGGCGAGCATTCGATCTTCGCGTCGGCGTTCCTGCGGGCTTTGCGCAGCAATGACACGCTGAGCGAGGGTTCGCGCATCTTCAGCGATGTCCGTCAGCAGGTCGGCATCCGTGCCAGCGCCTTGCGTGTGCAGCAGCGTCCGGCCTATGCGGCGCTGAAGTTCGCCGGCCACGAGGGCAGCGAGTTCTTTTTCCTGCCGAAGGACGCCTGAAGCGGGGTTCGGCGGCCGTAACGGCGGCCGCCGACCACCGAAGTCCGAATTGGAAGATCTCGACCCCCTTGATCCGGTGAGCAGGATCAAGGCCGCGTGCGCGGGGACGACGATGGCGGTTCTCGCGTTCGACCGTAGGGGCAGCGTCATTTCCGCGAAAGCGGAAATCCACTTGCCGGCGCGCCGGCAACGTCGCCCCATTCCCGCAAAAGCGGGAACCCACTGCTCTTGACGGAGGGATCTCTGCCGGCACTGGTCTCGGGTGATCGACAGCAGATCCTGCAATCGGCAGAGCGGACGACCCTGTGAGGCTGCTTTGGCAACTCTTCAGAGCGGCGTGATCAGCACTTCGAAGGCGGCGCCGCCCATTTCTTCGGAGCGATGCACGCTGAGCTGGCCACGGTAACTCTCGACCACGTCGAGCACGATCGACATGCCGATGCCATGACCCTGCACGCGCTCGTCGCCGCGGACGCCGCGTTTCAGCAGGGCCTCGACCTTTTCCGGCGGAATCCCGGGGCCGTCGTCCTCGACGCGGATCAAGAGCCCCGCACGCCGCTCGCGGGATTTGTGCATTGCCCGGGTGGTCAGCAGCACCCGGCCCTTCGCCCATTTGAAGGCGTTGTCGAGCAGGTTGCCCAGCACTTCCTGGATGTCGCCGGGCTCTCCATGGAAACGCGCCTGCGGATCGAGGTCGAACTCGCAGAGCACGCCGCGGCTGGCGTAGACCTTCTCCAGGCTATTGACGATCTCCTCGGCAAAGCTATCGATTGCCACTGGAGCCGCATAGGTGGCGTGGCCGCTGGCCCGGGCCCGGGCCAACTGGTAGGCGACGATGTCGTCCATCCGCTTGACCTGGGGCAGGGCGCCGTTGCGCGCTTCCTCCAGACCGGAGGCGCTTTCGAGTGAGCCGCGGATCACCGCCAGTGGCGTCTTCAGGCTGTGCGCCAGATCGCCCAGCGTGTTCCGATAGCGCTTCAACGTGTCGCGTTCGCTCTTGATGAAGCGGTCGATGCTCTCGGTCAGCACCTCGACTTCAGCCGGGTAGGCGGTATCCAGTGCCTCGTGCTCGCCGCGCTCGACGCGTGCCAGATCCTCGGTCACGTCGCGCAGCGGGCGCATCGCCCAGCGCAGGATCAGGCCCTGGGTCAGCAGCAGCAGCACGCAGGAGCCGCCGAGTACCACCAGCAGGGTGTCGCGGAAGGCTTCCCGCTCGCGCTCGGAATTGCGGATGTGCTCGGCGATGTAGAAGGTGAAGGGGTGATCGCTGCGGCCGTTGCTGAAGCGCACGCCGCGTTCATAGACGAAGATCTGGCCGATCTCGGTGTCGATCGGACCGATGAAGCGGTACTCGCCGGGCTGCAGCGTCTCTTCGAAGGGCAGATTCCGACCCAGCATCGACGGGCTGGTCCAGTAGAGCGTCTCGCCGCGCACGGCGGCGTACAGGCCGCTGCCCGGTCGTTCGAAGCGTTGTTCCGGCAGCACTTCCGGCAGGATCAGATCGCCGCCGCGGCCGATGTCGGTGCCCTGCAGGTAGGAGTAGAAGAAGCCTTCGAGGCGTTGCTGGATGGCCAGCTGCTGGCTCTGCTCGAAGGCGCGGTCCAGCGCGATGCCGGTCGCCAGCGCGAAGGCGCCGAGCACCAGACTGGTGGCGAGCACCAGTCTGGAGGTGATGGACAGCGGACGACGGGCCTTGGCCACGGACGGGCCGGAGCGATCCGGCCGGAGGCGTCAGGGCGTGCGCGGAATCGCGAAGCGGTAGCCGCGACCGCGGACCGTCTCGATCGGCTTCAGGTCGCCGCTCGGATCCAGCTTCTTGCGCAGGCGGCCGACGAAGACCTCGATGACGTTGCTGTCGCGGTCGAAGTCCTGTTCGTAGATGTGCTCGGTCAGATCGCTCTTGCTGACCAGTTCGCCGGCGTGGAGCATCAGGTACTCCAGTACCTTGTACTCGTAGGAGGTCAGGTCGACCGGCTGGTCGTTGAGCGTGACGCGCTGGGCGGTGGTGTCGAGCTTGTACGGGCCGCACTCCAGCACCGGCTTGCTCCAGCCCGCCGAGCGACGGACCAGCGCGTTCATCCGCGCCAGCAGTTCTTCGATGTGGAAGGGCTTGGTCAGGTAGTCATCCGCGCCGCTCTTCAGGCCCTCGACCTTGTCCTGCCAGCTGGAGCGCGCGGTCAGGATCAGGATCGGGTACTTGCGCTGGGCCTCGCGGAGCTTCTTGACGACCTCGATGCCGGTCATCTTCGGCAGGCCCAGGTCGATGATCGCGATGTCGAAGGGGATCTCCTTGCCGAGATACATCCCTTCCTCGCCATCGGCCACCGCATCGACCGCGAAACCTTCGCGCTGCAGTCGTGCGGCCAGGGTCTCGCGCAAGGGCGCTTCGTCTTCGATGATCAGTACACGCATGCTCAGTCCTCCGGTTCTTCAATCTGTTTCTGGTCAGCGGGCGCCTCTTTGGCTTCGGTCGTGCCGGTAGCCCCGTCGCGCCGGGCACGCTCGATACGCCGTTCGGGAATCTGGATCACGCGGACCTGACCATCCTCGGTCAGTACCTTGATCCGGAAAACCGCCCGCCGGCCCGACTCGATCTTCGTCGCCGACAGGATCTTTCCCCTGGTTTCCCGCTGCACTTCAGCCGCAGCGATCTGCAGGTCGGACTTCAGCCTGTCGTCGTCTGCCTGCGCGCCGAAGGCGCACAGCGTCAGGCAGACAATCGGGACGAGACGCGCCATCTGTTCAGAATGATAACTGCGGAGCAGGCCCGAAAGTAAGCATCGGGGATCGAAGCGCGCCTGAATCTTCCATTGGCTTCGGACGGCATTGCTCAGGCCCGGTGCACGGTGGAACAACGCGGGTGACGGCGGGTGGCGTTACCCTGCGTGGATGGACGATCGCAGCACCCCGGCGCCGCCTTTCGACGGTCGCGCCTTCGCACGCACCCTGACCACCGAGGCTGGGGTCTACCGGATGTTCGACGCCGCCGGTCGACTGCTGTACGTCGGCAAGGCGCGCAATCTGCGCCGGCGCGTCGAGAGTTACTTCAGCCGGCCGCAGCTGGATCCGCGGCTGGCGTCGATGGTCCGCCAGATCGAGCGCATCGAGGTCATCGTCACGCGCACCGAGGCCGATGCACTGCTGCTGGAAAACCGGCTGATCAAGACGCTGAAGCCGCGCTACAACATCGAACTGCGGGATGACAAGAGCTATCCCTACCTGTTTCTGCCGGCGGGCGAGGTGTTCCCGCGGCTGCAGTTCTATCGCGGGTCGCGTGAGCGCAAGGGCAGTTACTTCGGGCCGTTCGTCAGCGCCTGGGCGGTGCGCGAGACCTTGTCGACGCTGCATCGGCTGTTCCAGCTGCGCAGCTGCGAGGACGCGGTGTTCAAGAGCCGGACGCGGCCCTGTCTGGAGCATCAGCTGAAGCGCTGCAGCGCCCCCTGCGTGGGGCTGATCCGCGAGGACGTGTATGCCGATCACGTGCGTCTCGCGACGCTGTTTCTGGAGGGCCGCAGCAATCTGGTCAGCGAGGCGCTGATCGCGCAGATGGACGCTGCCGCGCAGGCGCTGGAGTTCGAGCGGGCAGCCGAGTTGCGGGATCGGCTGGCCGCCCTGCAGCGAGTGCAGGCCAAACAGTCCGTGGAGGCCGGCAGCGGCGACCTCGACGTGGTCAGCGTGCTGGTCGAGGGCGGCATCGGCGCGATTCATCAGATGAGCCTGCGGCACGGCATGAACCGCGGTGGCCACACGCTGTTACCGCGCTTGCCGACCCCCGTGGAGCCGGCCGTGCTGCTGGAGAGCTTCCTGATCCAGCACTACGCCGAGCATCCGCTGCCGCCGGAGATCCTCGTGCATCCGCCGCCGGACGATGCCGGGGTGCTGGCCGAGGCGCTGGCCGCGCTGGCGACCGAGCGTGGCCAGCCGGTGCCGAAGCTGGTGAGCGCCCCGCGGGCGGATCGGGCACGCTGGCTGGAAATGTCCCTGAGCAGCGCGCGCGCCATGCTGGCCGCAGAACTGTTGTCGCAGAGCACGCTGGCCAGCCGCTACGCCGCGCTGCGCGAGCTGCTGGGCGGACATGGTCTGCCGGATCCGGTCGAGCGGATCGAGTGCTTCGACATCAGTCACACGATGGGCGAGGCGACCGTGGCCTCCTGCGTGGTGTTCGGGCCGGAAGGCCCGCAGAAAGCCGAGTACCGCCGCTACAACATCGAGGACATCACCGGTGGGGACGATTACGCGGCGATGGAACAGGCCCTGCGGCGACGCTTCCGGCGATTGCGCGAGGGCGAAGGGCAGGCGCCCGACCTGCTGCTGATCGACGGCGGTCGCGGCCAGCTGGCCCGGGCGTTTGCGGTGCTCGACGAACTGGGGGTGAGCGTGCCGCTGACTGTCGGCGTCGCCAAGGGCGAGGCGCGCAAGGCCGGCGACGAAACCCTGCTGGTCGGTCGCGACCTGATCGAGGTCTACCCGGGCGGACAGTCGCTGGCCTCGCACCTGATCCAGCAGGTCCGCGACGAGGCCCATCGCTTCGCGATCACCGGCCATCGGGCGCGGCGGGCGCAGGCGCGCAGCGCCTCGCCGCTGGAGGCGATCGACGGGGTCGGGCCGAAGCGTCGGCAGGCGCTGTTGAAGCAGTTCGGCGGCCTGCGAGGTCTGCGGCGGGCCGGCGTCGAGGACCTGACCCGGGTGCCGGGCATTTCCGTCGAACTGGCTGCGCGGATCGTCGAGGCGCTGAAGTCCGCGTAGCGGGGTCGGAATGCGGTCGCTTCGGCGTTTCAGCCCGGTGCTCGCCGGAACCTCGTCAAGCCTCGGGCCGGATGTCGAAGAATCAGTCCGTTGCGATGATTCTTCGAGGCGGGGACCGGGGTTCTCGAGAAGCCCTCGTGGCTGAATCTTCACGTGGCTTAAGGTGTGTGCTCGCCGTCGATCGCTACGCTCGCGCGCCTCTCACGCCGGATGTCCACCCTTGTCGAACCGCGCTACCTCGCAGCCGATCCTGAGCGTCGTCGTGCCGGTGCATGACGAGGCGGCCAATGTGGCGGCACTGGTCGGTGAGATCGCTGCCGTGCTGCGGCCTCGGCTGGCTTTCGAGATGGTGTTCGTCGATGACGCCAGTCGCGACGACACCCTGGCGCGACTGCGCGAGTTGCAGGCACTGCACCCGGAGCTGCGGGTGTTGCGGCAGCTGTCGCAGTGTGGCCAGAGCACCGCGGTGCATACGGGTATCCGGGCGGCCCGGGCGGCATGGGTGGCGACGCTCGACGGTGACGGCCAGAACGATCCGGCCGATCTTCCGGCGCTGCTTGCGGCGCGGGATCAGGCGCCGGCGGACATCCGGCTGTTCCAGGGTTGGCGGGTGGAGCGCAAGGACAGCGCGGTGAAGCGGATCAGCAGCGCGGTCGCCAATGCGGTCCGCAGCCGGCTGCTGGGGGATGCCACGCCGGACACCGGCTGCGGCATCAAGCTGATCGATCGCGCGGTGTTCCTCGAACTGCCGTACTTCGACCACATGCATCGGTTCCTGCCGGCGCTGGTGCGTCGCGGCGGGCATGGCGTGCAGTCGGTCCCGGTCTCGCACCGGCCGCGACAGGCCGGCCGCAGCAAGTACGGCGTCTGGAATCGACTCTGGGTCGGGATCGTCGACATCGCCGGTGTGGCGTGGCTGAGTCGTCGGGTCCGCCGCAGCGAGGTTCGCGAGGAAGGCTGAAGCGTGGCTGCGCCCGGCCGGGGAGTTGAGCGGTCGTGCTTGTTCACTGCAGGCCTGCCGGGTATAAAGCGCGGCTCCGCGGCGCCGTCCGGATGATGGCGCGCCCACAAATCATGGATCGAGGTGGATCATGGCACGCGTCTGCCAAGTGACGGGCAAGGGCCCGCTCTCCGGTAACAACGTCTCGCACGCGAACAACAAGACCCGTCGCCGCTACCTGCCGAATCTGCAGTGGCATCGCTTCTGGGTGGCGAGCGAAAACCGCTTCGTACGTCTGCGGGTCAGCATGCATGCCATGCGGACGATCGACAAGAATGGCATCGAGACCGTGTTGGCCGAGATGCGCAAGCGCGGCGATCGCGTCTGAACCGAGCAGGAGACTGAGCCATGCGTGACAAGATTCGACTGGTGTCCTCGGCCCAAACCGGCCACTTCTACACCACGACCAAGAACAAGAAGTCCACGCCGAACAAGCTGGAGTTCAAAAAGTACGATCCGGTCGTGCGCAAGCACGTGATCTACAAGGAAGCCAAGATCAAGTAAGCGCGTCGCGCCCTTGATCGTCACAAAGCCCGCCACGGCGGGCTTTGTCGTGTTCGGGACCTGAGTTTTCGCCGGGAGCCTCGCATGTCCGTACTCGTCGTCGGGTCCTACGTCCAGGATCACGTCTGGCTGACCGATCAGTTTCCGCGCGTCGGCGAAACCCGGGTTGGTCGCTACAGCACCGGACCGGGCGGCAAGGGTTACAACCAGGCGGTCGCGGCGCATCGCTACGGTGTGCCGACGCGCTTCATCGGTGCCGTCGGCCGCGATGCGGCGGCGGCGACGGCGCTGGCCTTCGCGAGGGACGTCGGCCTGCCGGCACGCTTCATCGAGCGCGACGCTGCCACGGCTGCGGCGTCGATCGTCGTCGATGCCCGCGGGCAGAACCTGATCGTGGTGGCGCTGGGCGCCAATCTGGAGCTGGATGCGGTGGCCGTCGGCGCTGCGCTGGCTGGTGAAGAGGTGCCGCGCGCGCTGCTGGTGCAGTGCGAGATCGCGCTCGATGCCACCGCGGCGGCACTGGCCTGGGCGCGTCGCCATGGGGCTCGCGCGGTGCTGAATCCGGCGCCGGTGCCGGCCGGACTGGAGCCGCGACACTGGGCCGATGCCGAGGTGCTGACGCCGAACGAGACGGAGTTCGAGGCGCTGCTGCGTCTGGTCGGTGCGCTGCCGGCGGCCGCAACCCTGAGCACCGCCGACTGGCAGGACGATGCGCAGCTGCACGCACTGGCGCGCGCCCTCGGTGCGCCGCGGGTCGTCGTCACGCTGGGCGAGGCCGGTGTCTTCGTCTCGGTGGCCGAGGCCGCCCGCGAGGCGGACGAGCCGGCCTGCTATCGGATTGCTGCCCCGACGGTGGCGGTGCGCGACACGACGGGCGCCGGCGATGCCTGCTCGGGCGCGCTGGTTGCGGCCTGGGCCGAGGGCCGACCGTTCCGCGAGGCGTTGACGCTCGCCGTGCATGCCGCGGCGCTGTCCTGCGAGACGCTGGGTGCGGCGGTCGCCATGGTCGATCGCCCGACGCTGCTGGCGCGTTTCCCCGCGCTGACGGACTGATCGCCCCCGAACGCGCGGCACTGGCGGTGCCGAGCGCTTCCGCTCGACCATCGGCCACCCACCTGAAGGCTTCCGTTCGCGCGTGACGACGTCAACCCCGCCGCCCGCCGAGGGATTCCTGGTGAAGCGGCCGAATCGCTGGCCGTCCGGTCGTCGCTTCCGGCAGCGGCATCTGCGCGCGTTCCAGCTGGAGCAACGGATCGGCAGCATCCTGCTGGCCGTCGCTGCCAGCCTGCTGATCAACGGACTGGCGTTCTGGCAGCTCTACACCGCCAAACCGCCACCGCTGCCCCTTCCCGAGCCCGAGCCGGTGATCGTGGTGCTCGGCGATCCCGCGCCGGATCCGGAGGCGCTGACCGATCTGGCGCCGCTGGTGCCGGCCGAGACCGGTGAGGAGCCGGCGTCCCCGACGGCCGAGCCGGCGGACGCAGCGAGCGTGGCCGGCGCCGAGCCTGTGCCGGCCGAACCGGCTGCGCCGCCTCCCGCACCGGCACCGCCGGAAGCGCCGGCTCCGGTCACCGTGTCCGCCGCGGTGCCGCCCGCGCCCGTGGTCCAGGCGCCGCCCGCTCCGGCGCCACCCGAGCCGCAGCCCGAGGAGACCGAGGCGCTGGTCGAGGTCACGTTGCCGCCTCCGGAGCCTGCGGTGGCGGCCAGCGCGCAGGACCTGACCGACCTGCCGGCCGACACTGGCGAGGTGCTGGCTGCCGAGGTGGCCAGTCCCGAGCCGGATCCGGTGCCGGCACCGGGCAATGCGCTCACCGAGGCCGAACTGGCGGCGCCGGTCGAGGCCCTCGCCTCGGAAGTCGATGCGCCAGAACCAATCGAGACGTCACGACCGCCCAGCCTGCCGCCGGACGCCGCCGAGCAGCTGGCGCGATTGCTGGAATCGCCCACGGTGGAGGTCGAGCTGCCGACCCTGCCGCCGCAGGCGGCGTCTGAACCGCTGCGGGCGTTGCCGCCGCAGCTGCGGGCTGCACCCGTGCTGGCGCCGCTGCCCGAGCCGGATGTTGCGGCGGTCGAGCCCGAGATCGCCCCGACCGTGGCCAATCTGCCGCCAGCCACCCTGCCGCCGGCGACTTCCACCCCGATCGAGCGCGCCACGCCAACGCGGCCGGAGCTGGTGGTCGAGCCGCTGAGCCCGGATGCGCCGGTAGCGCGCCCGGTCGCGCCGCCGCGCAGTCGGACGCTGGCCCGCGCCGAGCTGGCGGAGCCCGATCGGCCAACACCGCCGGTCACGGCCACCGTTGCTCCGGTTGCTCCGGTGGTCGCGGTCCCGGAGTCACAACGTCCGGCGCCGACGGTCACGCCGGCGGAACGCCCTCGCGTGGACTTGAAGCTGGCCGTCCGTCCGCCCAGCGCACCGCCGTCGGTTGCCCTGCCGCCCGAGCGTCGCGCCGAGCCCGAACGGGTGCGTCCGGCTGCGGTGGCCGTCGAGCTGCCCCGTGAGCGTCCGACCCTGACGGCGCCTGCCCCGGCGGTGCGGGCGGCGCTGCCGCCGGTGGCCGAGGACGCTCCGGCCACCCCAGCCGCGCCAACCGCCGCCGCGCCGGCGCTGGATCGCGAGGCGCTGCGCGTCGAGCCGCAGGCGCCGGCCCGGCTGGACTCGACGCTGGTCGCCCAGAGCGAGGCCGAGACGCGACCCTCGGCACCGGCCGCCCCGACTGCGGGCAGCGACGCCGACTTCGGCCTGCCCAGTGCCCGGCCGGGCGCCGCCGAGGGTCTGGACTGGGCCGACAGCATCCAGGCGGCCACACGTGACCAGATTGCCGAGGAGTCCGCCGCCCGTCGGGCCGCCCGCGCGCCGTGGCAGCGCAACGAGACCTGGCTCGCCGACGACCCGCCCGCGCGGATGGAGCAGCTGCTCCGGGATGATCCGAACCTCACGAAAGCGATGGTCGACTTTGTTGTGCGAATGCTGATTGCGGGCGTGTCGCAGACGCCGACCACGCTCTACGAGGTCGGCCCGGATCCGGGTGTGCTGATCAAGCTCTGGCTGGACCGTCACCACGGCGACTTGCAGCTGGCTTGTCGCCGCGAAGCCGCGGAGATGCCGGAGTCGGCACGGCGGGTCCTGTGTCCGGGCGAGCGCATCGAGGCACTGGAGTTCGACGCGGCCCGCCCGGTCGGGGACTGACCGGGTTTCGCGAGAGCCCGGTGCGACGCTCGGGATGTGGTCGCAACGGATTGATTCCTCGATCTCTGACCCCGGTCTTTCGAGGTTCCACGATGTCAACGCCGGTTTCGCAGACGACTGCGTAGCGTCCGGCGTCTTCACATCAATCCATGACCAACGGCAGGGGGAGCACGATGGGTGTCATCGACGGAGATCGCAGCTGGTATCGGAATTACCCACCCGGCGTGCCGCGGGAGGTCGATCTCACCCGGTATCGCTCGCTGGTCGGCATCCTCGAGGAATCCTGCGCGCGCTTCGGCAGCCGCCCGGCCTTCAGTTGCATGGGCCAGCTGCAGAACTACACCGAGCTCGAAGCCCAGAGCCGCGCCTTTGCCTGCTATCTGCTGCAGGAACTGAAGCTCCAGCGCGGCGACCGCGTCGCGCTGATGATGCCGAACCTGCTGCAGTACCCGATCGCGCTGTTCGGGACGCTGCGCGCCGGCATGGTGGTGGTCAACTGCAATCCGCTGTACACGCCGCGCGAACTGAATCACCAGCTCAAGGACTCCGGCGCGAAGGCGCTGGTGGTGCTGGAGAACATGGCCTCGGTGGCGGCGCAGTCGCTGGCCGGCACCGAGGTGAAGACGGTGGTGGTCACGGCGGTCGGCGATCGTCTGTCGTTCGTGAAGCGGCTGCTGACCAATTTCGTGGTCCGCAAGGTGAAGAAGGCGGTGCCGGCCTACGCACTGCCGGGCGCCCACGATTTCAATAGCGTGCTCGCCCGCCATGCCGGCGGCACGCTGCCGGAGATCGAGATCGGCCACGATGATCTGGCCTTCCTGCAATACACCGGCGGCACCACCGGCGTCAGCAAGGGCGCGATGCTGACCCACGGCAACATGGTCGCGAACGTGCTGCAGGCGAAGTCCTGGATCGCGGTCAACGCCAAGGAGGGCGAGGAGGAGGTCATCACCGCGCTGCCGCTGCATCACATCTTCGCGCTGACGGTGAATTGCCTCGTCTTCATGAGTCTGGGCGGCTGCAACCACCTGATCGCCAATCCGCGCGACCTGCCGGACTTCGTCAAGCGCCTGAAATCGCTGCGCTTCACCGGTTTCAGCGGGGTCAACACGCTGTACAACGGCCTGTTGAACACGCCGGGCTTCGACCAGCTGGACTTCTCGCAGCTCAAGGTCAGCATCGGCGGCGGCATGGCCGTGCAGCGCGCGGTCGCCGAGCGCTGGAAGCAGGTCACCGGCTGCGCGCTGATCGAAGGCTTCGGTCTGACCGAGGCTTCGCCGTGCTGCTCGATGCTGCCGGCCAACGCGAAGGACTACAACGGCTCGATCGGTCTGCCGTTGCCTTCCACCGATTATTCGATCCGCGACGACGACTTCCGGCCGCTGGCGGTGGGTGAAGTCGGCGAGCTGTGCGTGCGCGGCCCGCAGGTGATGAAGGGCTACTGGCAGCGCCCCGACGAAACGGCGAAGACACTCACGCCGGATGGTTGGCTCAAGACTGGCGACATCGCCCGGATGGATACGGACGGCTACACCTACATCGTCGATCGCAAGAAGGACATGATTCTGGTGTCCGGCTTCAACGTCTATCCGAACGAGATCGAGGACGTGCTGGTCACGCTGCCCGGCGTGCTGGAGGCCGCGGTGGTCGGCGAGCCGGATGCCAAGTCCGGCGAGGCGGTGAAGGCGGTGATCGTCAAGAAGGATCCGGCGCTGACCGAGGCGCAGGTCCGCGCCCACTGCGAGCAGCATCTGACCGGCTACAAGCGGCCGAAGTACGTCGAGTTCCGCGCCGAGCTGCCGAAGACCAACGTCGGCAAGATTCTGCGCCGCGAGCTGCGCAGCAAATCGCCGTCCTGAGCCGCAGCAACCCGACCCGCGCCGCGCAAACGGTGCGGGTCGGCACCGGGCCGTACAACCTTCATGCCGGCTCCACCTCACCGGCAGTTGTCGCCGACTGGACTTGCATGCCCGTCAAATCGACTCCGGATAATGACGGCCATCCCAGCGTGCAGGAGCCGCGATGAGTGCCTACAACCTGCATCGGGTGTTTCGGCCACGGCGTCTGGCGGTGATCGGCGCCAGTGACCGCGAGGGCAGCCTCGGTCGATTGCTGACCCTGCGGCTGCTGACCCGCGAGCCGCGTCCCGAACTGCATCTGGTCAACCCGCGCCACACCCAGCTCTACGGACATCCCTGCCTGCCGGATGCCCACGAGCTGCCGGAAGATCTGGACCTCGCCATCGTGGTGGCGCCCTGGAGCAGCGTCCCGGCCACCATCGAGGGCCTGATCGTCCGTCGCTGCGCGGCGGCGCTCGTGGTTGGCATGGCCCGCGAATCCGGCTGGTTCTGGCAATCGCGATCTGCACTGCTGGAGCAGCTGGCGAAGCGGGTACAGGGTACCGGCCTGCGACTGATCGGTCCGGCCTCGGCCGGACTGGTGCTCGGGCATGCGCAGCTGGACCTGAGCTTCGGTATCGGACTCGCACCGCCCGGAGGCATCGCGGCGCTGTCGCGGTCGGGCTCGCCGCTGTCGGTGATCGCCGCATGGGCGCGGCAGCACGGCGTCGGGCTCTCCGCGATGGCCGCCTTGGGCGACCGGCTGGACGTGAATCTGGCCGATGCCATCGACTACTTCGCCGAGGACGAGGACACCCGCGCGGTCCTGCTGCATCTGGAGGATTTCGGCAACACCCGCCGTCTGCTGTCGGCGGCGCGCGCCTGCACCTTTCGCAAGCCGGTGCTGGCGCTGCCGGTGCCGCGCGAGATCGCCAGTCCCGGCAGCTGGACGCTGGACCGCAACCGCGTGCTGCGCCGCGCGCTGGAGCGGGCCGGCGTGCTCTGTGTCGACGACCTCGACGCGCTGTGCGTGGCCACCAACGTCGACTTGCCGACCTGGCCGCATGCCAGCCGGCGCTTCGCGGTGCTGGGCAATTCGCCCTCGCTGCTGGCGCTGGGCGAGCGGGCGGTGCGCGGCATCGGCGGCGAGCTGGCGGTCTGGAGCCGACCGACCGCCGACAAGCTGGCGGCGCTGTTTCCCGGTCGATCGAACCTCGCCAATCCGCTGGACGTGCACCAGAACGTGACGCCGGCGCAGTACGCCGCGGCGGTGCCGATCCTGGCGGGCGACCCGGAAGTTGACGTGGTGCTGATGATCCACCACGAGGCCACCTTCAGCACCGGCGAGGACGTGGCGCGCGCGCTGACCACCCCGCCGGCGGATCAGGCCACGCTGATCACCTGCTTCACCGGCGCCGGCCAGTCCAGCAGCCACGCCGAGCTGAGCCGCCGCGGCATCGCCACCTTCCCGACGCCGGAAGCGGCCGTGAAGGCCTACGCGCTGAACCGCCAGTACTTCGAGCAGCGCGCGGCGCTGACCGCCACGGTGCCGCCGATGGTCGAGGACGACGGCGCGGTGGTCGCCGGGCTGGCCGAGATCCTGGCCGAGCGCGCCGAGGACGACCCGGCGCTGCTGCCGTGGCTGCTGAAGCGGGCCGGCATTCCGGGTCGGCTGCAAGTGGCGGCGGCGATCGAGGAGGCCGACGCCGAGTTCGGCCTGCAGCGCGATGCCGAGGCCGGGCTGGTGCTGTACGTCGCCGAGGCCAGCGGTCAGGCGGTCGAGGTGCTGGCGCCGAATCGCCGGGACTGTGCGCAGCTGGCGCAGCGCTGGCGCGGCTGGCCCAGCGCCGACGCTGACCTGCGCGCCCAGCTGCCGGGGTGGCTGCACGGACTCGCGCTGATCGCCGAGGCCTTCCCGGCGCTGGAGCGACTGGACCTGGGCGCGGTCGCGCGGGCAGGTGATGGGGAGTTGTCGCTGCGCTGGACCGCGCGGGTCGAGCCCCGCGGCCGGGTGCCGCTGGCCTTCGCGCCGCCCCCGCGCGATGTCGACCGCATGCTCTCCGCCCGCGACGGCATGCCGATGCGGCTGCGGCCGATTCGCGCCGAGGACGAACGGGAGCTGCAGATCGGCTTCACCCGCCTGGGCGCCGACGAAGTGCGGATGCGCTTCATGTTCCCGCTGAAGGCGATGACCCATGAGCTGGCGGCGCGGCTGACCCAGCTGGACTATGACCGCGAGCTGGCCTACGTGCTGGCCGGGCCCGAGCCGCCGGGTCAGGCGCAGATCTACGGCGTCGCTCGCGCCAGCTTCCACCCGGCCGACCGCTGCGCCGAGTTCGCGATCACCATTCCGCGGCAGCTGTCGGGGCAGGGCCTGGGCGCGCGGCTGCTGGGGCTGTTGATCGAGCAGTGCCGGCTCCGCGGCCTCAAGTCGATCTACGGCGACACGCTGAAGGAGAACACGGCGATGCGGATGCTGGCCGGCAAGCTCGGCTTTGCCGAGGAGCCGCATCCGGACGACTCGACCGTGGTGCGGATCCGCCGGGCGCTCTGATCGGGTCAGGCGTCGATCGCGCCCGACCCTGCCCGTGGATGCGCCGGCAGCACGCACTGCACCCGCATCGGGTCGACCGTGTAGCGCGCGGGTCCGGCGCCGGCCGCCTGCAGCAGGTTCTGGATCGTGCGGATGCCCTGACCCTCGGCCTCGGCATAGCCGAGCCGGGTCAGAAACCAGGCCAGCGCCTGATTGCGCCAGTGCGGCGCGGCGGTGCCTTCCGCCACGGTCTGTGGGTCGCTGCCCAGCGGCAGTCCGCCGGGCGACAGGACTTCGAGCCGATCCGGGAAGGCGGTGATCCGCAGCGGATCCAGCCGCTCGTAATCGCGATGCACGAAGGCATTGACCACGGCCTCGCGCAGGGCACGGACCGGATACTTGCTCAACGAGGGGCGCAGCGAGTCGGTCTTGTCGAACAGCGTGACGGCTTCTGCCTCGACCACCGGCAACACGAGGCGCAGCTGTTCCAGCAACGTGCCGGCCAGCTCCAGCCGCTCGCCGCGCGGCGCCGCCCGATCCGCACCGGCATAGCGGGAAAAGTAGGCCACTGCGCCCGGGATGAAGCGCTGCACGTCGCGACCGAACAGCAGCACGGCGTAGTTTCGCGGACGCAGCCGGTCGGTCAGCGGCTCGCGCACCAGCAGCGTCGGCACGAAGGCACTGATGGCCACCCGATCGGACAGGTAGCGCTCCGGTGACTGCTGGGCGTCGAGCAGGCCGAGTCGCTGGAGTACCTCGCGCAGCGCCAGCAGGTCCAGATCCTCGACGCTGGCGCCGCGGCAGGGCCGTCGATCCCAGGGCTCCAGTGCACCCTTGAGCACCAGCAGGTCGCGCAGCAGGCCGTTGCGCGCTTCGATCGTGCTGCGGCTGACGCGAACGTAATGCTTTGCGCCGTCCGCATCACGGCGGAAACTGTGGCTGCTGCCGGTCGCTGGCTGGACGAAGACCAGCAGCCGACAGTTCGCGGTATCGGCCGGCAGTTCCTCGACCAGCGGCGCGATCGGTGGCGACACCCGATCCCGGCAGCGCGCGAGCACCCGGTTCTCGATCTCCTTCAATCGGGCGGCCGACAGTCCGGCCCGCTCCACGCCCGGGAAGCCGTGGGCATCGCGCACCTCCCGTGCTCCGCAGACCACGTAGCCGCCGCCCAGATTCTGCAAATCGTTGGCGAAGGCCGAGATGGTGGCGACGACGTCATCGACATCGGCGACGTTCTCCTTCCACTCGGTCTGGGCGCTTTCGCGTTCCAGCAGGCGGAGCAGGTCGATGCGTTCGCTCATCCGGTATCCGATTCACCCGAGCGCGGGCGGCAGCCTAGCATCCGCCGACATCGCCCCTTCGTCCAGCTGACCGGCCCGGGCGGCGCGGCCATGATCGGGGCGTCACACGGACGGGAGCTGCGGGATGGCAATCGGCGATTGGTTGGTGGCCCTCGGGCTGTGGTCGGCACCGCCGCCGGCGCTGCCGCCGTTGAAGCTCGATGCCGGGCGGGTGGCGGTGGTGGGCCTGTCGTCGGGCGCGTACATGGCGCAGCAACTGTATCTCGCCCACGGCGACAAACTGGTCGGCGCCGGGCTGATTGCCGGCGGGCCGTATCACTGCGCTCGCGGCGATCTGGATACGGCGCTCACGACCTGCATGGCGCCGGATGCCGGCGACGGCCCGGTGCTGCCCGAGCTGGCGGCGATCGCCAGTGAGCGGATGCAGGGCGGGGCGCTGGCGCCGCGGCGGGCGCTGGAGGGCGATCGGGTGTACGTGTTTCATGGCCAGCAGGACACGACGGTGCTGCCGGCGATGGGCCGCGCCGCGGCCGAGCTGTACGCGCGGCTCGGCGTCACGGTGGACCTGAAGACCGATTTCGATCGGCCCGTGCCGCACACGATGCCGACCGCCGACGCCGGCAGTTGCGCCTCGGAGGCGCCTTACGTCAGCGGCTGCGGAATCGATCTGGCCGGCGAGGTGATCAGGCACCTCTACGGGCTGCCGACCGAGGTTGAGCCCGGCGCGGGCGACGGCGAGCTGCGGGCCTTCGACCAGCGGCCGCTCAACGTCGCCGAGGCGTCGGGCATCGCCGACACCGGCTACGCCTACATCCCGAAGGCCTGCGCGGCGGGCGGCTGCGGTCTGCTGATCGCCCTGCATGGCTGCCGGCAGGCAGCCGAACAGGTCGACCTGGCCTTCGTCGAGGGCGCCGGCTTCAACCGCTGGGCCGATGTCGCGCGGGTGGTGGTGCTGTATCCGCAGACCGAGGCCAGCTATCTGCCGCTGAATCCACGCGGCTGCTGGGACTGGTGGGGCTATTCCGGGGCCGATTACGACACCCGCAGCGGCTGGCAGATCCGCTTTCTGGCCGAGCTGATCGAGCGGGCGGGTGAGTAGGGTGCTGCTGCGCAGGGTGTTCTGCTGACGCCATCCGGCTTCGCTACCGTAGGCGTCCCCGCCGCCCGTCGCCGAACGCTTGAACCTCGACCTCACCCAGCCGCTGTCGATCCAGACCGTCCTGCTGGCGATTGGCGTCTGGGCGCTGGCGCTGATCGGCGTAGCTCGCTACGGCGAGCGGGCGCCGGACTGGCTGATGCGGCATTGGGCGACGGTCTACACGCTGTCGCTGGCGGTCTACTGCACCGCGTGGACCTTCTACGGGACGGTCACGCAAGCCACGCGCTCGGGCTGGCCGCTGCCGCCGACCTTCGTCGGCACGATCCTGCTGTTTGCGCTGTGCCTGCCGTTTCTCATGAAGCTGGCGGCGCTGGCCCGCGAGCAGAACAGCGCCTCGGTGGTCGATCTGGTGGCCTCGCGCTTCGGCAAGAGCCGCCTGCTGGCCTCGCTGCTGACGCTGGTCTGCGTGCTCGGCATGGTCCCGTACATCGCCCTGCAGCTGAAGGCGGTGGCGCAGAGCTTCGCGGCGCTGGGCGGCGCCGGCCGCGCCGATGCGCCGGCCTGGCAGGACCTGGCCTTCTGGGTGGCGGTGGCGATGGCGGCGTTTGCGATGGGCTTCGGCACCCGCCGCGCCGATGCTACCGCGCACAACCGCGGGCTGATCCTGGCGATGGCGGCCGAGTCGCTGTTCAAGTTGCTGGTGATGCTGCTGCTCGGCGTCTATGCGCTGGTCGCGCTCGGCGGGCCGGGCGACTGGCTGCGCGCTGCGGCCGTGCAGCCGCCGCAATGGCCGAGCAGCAGCTTTCTGGCGCTGATCCTGCTCGGCGCGCTGGCGATGGTCAGCCTGCCGCACCAGTTCCACGTCGGCTTCGTCGAACTGCGCGACCCGGCGCATCTCAGGCGCGCGCGGATCGGCTTCCCGCTGTATCTGGTGCTGATCGCGCTGCCGACGCTGCCGCTGGCCTGGGCCGGCCGCGAGCTGCTGGACCCGCGGGTAGTGACCGACCTGCACGTGCTGGCGCTGCCCTTGTCGCGCGGCGATCCGGGGCTGGCGCTGCTGGCCTTTCTGGGCGGCATGAGCGCCGCCACCGGCATGGTGGTGATGGCGGCGCTGACGCTGTCGATCATGGTCGCGCAGCACTGGCTGAACCCGCTGCTGCTGCGGCTGGACCGCCAGCCGCGCGGCGATGCCGAGGGCAATCTGCGCGCGCAGGCGCTGTTGCATCGGCGCCTGTCGGTGGCCGCCGTGCTGCTGCTGGCTTTTCTCTACAGCCGCGCGATGGGCGAGAACGACGCGCTGGCCGACATCGGTGCGCTGAGCTTCTCGGCGCTGGCGCTGCTGGCGCCCTCGGTGATCGCCGCGGTCTATCGGCCGCAGCTGCCGGCGGCCTCGGTGATCGCCGGGTTGATCGCCGGCTTCGCGGTCTGGTCGGTGCTGCTGCTCTGGCCGACGCTGCTCGCGGCAGTCTCGCCGGCTCCGCGCGAGGACCCACTGCTGCTGGGCACGCTGGCTGCGCTGGCCGCCAACGTCGTGGTGGCGCTGCTGTGGCGCCCGGCCAGCGCGCCGCGCGGACCGGAATCCGCGCTCGGCGTCGGCGTGCTGCGCCGGCTGGCCTTGCGGCTGTTGCCCGAGGCCGAGGTGCAGGCGCTGTTCGCCGGTGTCGCCGACCTGTCCGCCGCCGATCCGGCCCTGCGCGCCCGCGTCGAGCGCGTGCTGGCCGGCGTGGTCGGCAGCGCCACCGCCCGCGCGCTGGTCGATGCCGCCTCGACCCGCGCAGGTGCCGCCGACGCGCCGCTGGAGGCGGTGGCCGCCGCGGTCGGCCAGACCTCGCGGGCGCTGCGCTTCAACCAGACCGTGCTCGAGGCCGCGCTCGAGAACATGGGGCAGGGTATCAGCGTGGTCGATGCCGAGCTGAAGCTGGTGGCCTGGAATCGGCGCTACGCCGAGCTGTTCGACTACCCACCGACGCTGCTCGCGGTGGGCACGCCGGTCCTCGATCTGGTCCGCCACAACGCCGCCCGCGGCCTGCTCGGCGACGATCCCGATACCGCGCTGGCCCGCCGCATCGCCCACATGCAGGCGGCCACGCCGTACCTGACCGAACGCGCGCTGCCCGATGGCCGGATCATCGAGATTCGCGGCAATCCGCTGCCCGGCGGCGGCTTCGTCGCGACCTTCAACGACGTCACCGCCGCCCGCGCGGTCGAAGCCGAACTGAAGCGCGCCAAGGAGTCGCTGGAGGAGCGCGTAGCCGCCCGCACTGCCGAACTGGCCGAGGCCAAGGCCGAAGCCGAACGCGCCAACCACGCCAAGACCCGCCTGCTTGCCGCGGTCAGCCACGACCTCGCCCAGCCGATCAACGCCGCCCGGCTGTTCGCCAGCGCGTTGGAGCCGGCGCTGCGCGGTGGCCCGCACGGTCCGGCGATTGGCAACATCGAGCGTGCGCTGACCGCCAGCGAAGCCCTGCTCGGCGGCCTGCTCGACATCTCGCGGCTGGACGCCGGCGGCCTGAAGCCGGAAGTGCAGCCGGTCGACCTCGGCGCGCTGATCGCCCAGCTGGCCGAGGAACATCGCGCCCTCGCTGCTGCCAAGGGGCTGACGCTGCGCGTCGTGCCCACCCGAGCCTGGGTGGCCAGCGACCCGCAACTGCTGCGTCGCGTGCTGCAGAACTTCCTCGGCAACGCGATCCGCTACACCGAAGCGGGGGGCGTCTGCATCGGCGTGCGCCGGTGTGGCGGGCAGTTGCGCGTCTGCGTGGTCGACAGTGGCGTCGGCATCGCGGCCGAGGACCAACGCGGCGTCTTCGAGGAGTTCCGGCGGCTGCAGCGCGGCGGCCAGGGCCTTGGCCTCGGGCTCGCCATTGCCGATCGCATTGCCCGTCTGCTCGACCATCCGCTGGGCTTGGCGTCCACGCCTGGCCGTGGTACCACTTTCTGGATTCGATTACCTCGTGTGCATACGCCCATGACGATGATTTCAAGCGCAGTGCCCGAACCCGTCCCCCACACCCGCGGCCGCGTGCTGGTGGTCGACAACGACCCCGCCGTGCTCGACGGCATGCGCACGCTGCTCGGCGCCTGGGGATTGCACGTCCTCAGCGCCACCGGTCGCCCCGACGCCCTCGCCGCGCTGCAAGCCACCCGCCCGGAGCTGCTGCTGCTGGATTACCAGCTCGACGACGGCCTGACCGGCCTCGACCTGCTCGCCGATCTGCGCCGCGAACTCGGTCCGACCCCCGCCGTGCTGATCACTGCCGACCACAGCGTCGCCGTCGCCGCTGCCGCCCGCGAAGCGGGCTGCTTCCTGCTCAACAAGCCGCTGAAGCCGTTGGCCCTGCGCTCGCTGTTGAATCAGCTGTTGCCGGGCTGAGGTGAAGACCCGTCGATCGCCAGCGGATCGGTTCGTGCCGGCCGGACGCTGGCTGCGCATGGGTGCTCTGGCGCTGGGGTGGGTCATTGCCACGTCGGCCCTGGCCGAAGGTGGCAACCGGCTGGCCACGGATTCCGGCATTCGCGGGAATGACGGCGCGGTCCGGCCAACGCCGTCCGCGATCACGGCCGCTGGTCTTGGCCCGACCGTGATGCAGCTGGTGGTCGCTGACCCCGTGCGTTCGGCGAGTCCCCGCCCAAGTCCGCGCTCGCTGCTGACGGAGTATCAGCGGCTGCTGGAACAGGGCTGTCTGCCGGAACGCTTCGAGGTGGCCACACCGATCGAGGCGCGGGTGCTGCGCAATGTGCCTTATGCCCGGGCCGGGCTGCGCCTGGCCTCGACGGACTTGAACGGGCTTTATGCCGCGGACGGAGACTGGTTCCGACCGCAGCGAGATCAGGTCGAGCTGGGCGAGGCGGACCGCGCCTGCGTGGCGCGACTGGCTCGGCATGAGCATCGCGTGCGGGTACAGCTGCCGATCGCGCCGGCGGTGGAGGCCGCCTTGACCCGGGATGCTGCGGTGTTCTGGGCTCTGCGTCGGGCGACGCGCTTCCCGAATGCCTATCGCGACGCCTGGAGCCGTCAGACCGACGATGGCTGGTTCTGGGGCTTCGTCGACGGCGCAGCCTGCGGTGGCGATGGAAGTTCGGCGGCCCGGGATGACTGCGTCGGCGTCACGGCAGCTTGCCGCCGCGCCGAGGACGGATCGGCGGTCGACTGCGAGGTGGTCGAGTCGGGCTGAAGCTGATGGCGCGCTGGCGGCTGGCCAAGGCTCTGTCGCTGACCTGGAGCGACCGAGCCTGGCCTCACTTCACCGGATTCAGCCCGACGATCACCGGGTCGTGGTCGCTGGAGCGGTATGGGTCCGGGCGGTAGAGGCGGCGCTGGGCCTTGCTGCGCTTGTCGATGTTGTAGTCGAAGTCCGGCATCTCGTCGGCGTTGATGTGCCAGATGGCGGCGCCGGCGACTTGCGGGCGCAGGCTGGTCGACACCAGCGCGTGGTCGAGCGCGCCGACGGCGGCGTTGTAGCTCAGCGTGTAGTCGGCCGCCGGTTCGCTGGCCGGCTCCAGCCGCTCGTAGCCCTGCTGGGCGAGCAGGCGCAGCGGGTCTTCCTGGGCGTAGGCGTTGAGGTCGCCGAGGATCAGCACGTCATCGTCGTCACCCCAGACGTTGGATTCGCGGTCGATCCACTCCGCCAGCGCGCGGGCGGCGTCGACGCGGGTGGGGTTCCAGCAGCTCTGCAGGTCGCCGCGGTCGGCGTTGGCGCTGTCGGCATCGTCGCAGCCGCCCTTGCTCTTCCAGTGGTTGACGACGACCGCAAAGCTGCCGCCGGAGGATTTGTCGCGGAAGCGCTGCAGCAGCGGAGCGCGCTGGCGCTGGTCGAAGGGCGCCTCGGTCATCGCCAGCGCGGGGCCAACGGTTTCCAGCGTCTGCCGGCGGTAGATCAGCGCGACGCTGATCTGGTCCTGGCCCAGCATCGGCATGCCGGGATCGACGGCGCTGTAGTGGCGGGCGCGCGGCTGACCGCGGTTCAGGGCGTCGACGAACTGACGCAGCGCACTGGTGGCTTCCAGCCCGTCGTTCTCGATCTCGATCAGGCCGACCAGATCGGCGTTGACCGCGCGGATCGTGGCGACCAGCTTGTCGGTCTGGCGCCGGAATTCCTCAGGGGTGGTGGCGCCGCGCGGCGTCGGGAAGCCGCTCTCGCCATCACCGTCGCCGTTGAACAGGTTCAACACGTTGTAGGACAGCACGCGAATGCGGCCTTCGACCTCGGGCACCGGCGGACGCGGCGCCTGTTCGACGGCGATGCGACCCTCGACCTGCAGCCGATACTGGCCGGCGCGCTGGTCGAGGATGCCGGCGGCATTCGCCACCGCGCTGCCGACCCGGTAGGGCCGCTCGGCGGCGACGCGCTCGGGCAGGTAGCGGATGCGCTCGGGCCACTCGGCCTCGGAGCGGTCGTCGAGCACGAGGCGGGCGGCGCGGTTGGCGACGTCCAGCTTGCGGGCGCCGTCGCCGGGCGGCTGGCGCTGGGTGGGCTGGTACTGGCGGCCACTGAAGCTGACAACCAGCTCGCCGCGGCGGAACAGCTGTTCGTTGCCGATCAGGGTCAGCGGTGCGTCCAGCGAGACCTGCATGCCCTCGTAGGCTTCCCAGTCTTCGACCACCAGCTGGCCGTTCTCGATCGAGGCCGCTTCGGGGACTTGGGCGGTGCCGCAGACCAATCGCTCGGAGATTTCGGTCAGTGTGGTCAGGCTGGCGTCGCCGTCACCCAGCTCGCCGACCACGCCGGTCAGCCGCAGAACGGTTCCGGGCGTCAGTTCGCCGGTGGGCTCGGCATCCGGCGCGGTCGGCGCCGAGCCGCTGCGGCGGATCGTGCCGCCGTCGGCCTGCACGAACAGGCCCTCGCTGGTTGCCGGATCGCCGTCGCGGTCGTCGCTGGCCTGCTGGACGTAGAAGCCGCCGAGGCCGGGGAGATACGGCGTGGTGACGATGGCCCGAATCGTCACGCGCTCGCCGAGCTTCGGGGAACGCGCGCCGCTGCCCTGGACGGCATGAATCCCGGTCACCGGCGCCAGACAAGGATCCGTGGGCTCGGCGGCAGCCGGAGGGCTGTCCGGTTGACAGCCGGCGAGGGTCAGCAAGGACAGCAGCAGGGCAGGGAGCGTGGATCGAGACATCGGATCACCTGACAACGGCGAGGCCTGCGATGAAATGCGGCCGGCAGACAGAAAAACGCCGCGCTGAATCGGACAGCGCGGCGCGAGGCTGTGCGAGGTCGGACGTGCTTACTTGCTGTACTTCGCGACCATGTATTCCACAGTTGCGCGCACCTGCTCGTCGGTCAGCGCCGGGTTGCCGCCGCGGGCCGGCATCAGGCCGGCCTGGCCCTGGAAGCCCTCGATGGCGTGCTTGACCAGCGTGTCCAGACCTTGGGCGATGCGCGGTGCCCAGGCCTCGGCGGTTGCGGCCGGGGCGCCACCGGCGCCGGTCTTGTGGCAGGCGCCGCAGAGTGCGTCGTAGATCACCGCGCCATCCAGCGTGCCGCCGTAGGCGACCTGCTGCACTGCCGCAGCCTTGGCGGCTTCCGCCGCGGCGATCAGCGCCTGACGACCGGCGTCACCGTGGAAGACCACCGCGGTCGGGGCGATCCGGGCATCTGCCTCGGCCTTGCGACCGGCCTCGCGTTCCTGCGCGATACCGCCACCGCTGGTGTCGCCGGTGCCCTCGTAGAAGCGGGCGTTGGCGTTCCAGGCCACCGTGATCAGGACCGCAGTGAACGCCGCGAGCCCGGCGACCAGCAGCGAAAAGTTCTTCAGGAAGGTGGCGTCGGTGTTTTTCATGCGCACGGCGAGGACCAAGGGATCCGGCCAGTATAGCCCGGCATGGCGATCGCGCGCAGCCGGCTTGACTGACTGACCGTCAGTCATTTACGCTGCCGCGCATTCCGATCCGGACTCCCAGCATGCGCGCCAGAGCGATCAACGACAGCGAGAAGCACGAGAAACGCGAGGCCATCCTCGATGCGGCCGAACAGTTGCTCCGCTCCGACCCGCAGCGCCTCGCGGTGATGCAGGAGCTGGCCAATGCGGCCGGGGTCGCCAAGGGCACGGTGTATCTGTACTTCCGCAGCAAGGAAGAAGTGCTGCTGGCGCTGCATCAGCGCCACGTCGACGCCTTCTTCGATGCCTTCGAGACACGTCTGCTGGATCCGGCGCCGGTCGATGTCGAGGCGGTGCTGCGGATCGCCCGCGAGCGGGTGGTCGAAGCGCCGCTGTATCTGCCGCTGTGTGCGCGGGTCAATTCGATGATGGAGCGCGAGCTGTCGGCGACGGTGTCCTGCGGTTTCAAGGAGCACGTGGCCACGCGACTGGTGGTGGCCGGCGCCTTGCTGGAGCAGCGGATGCCGCAGATCGGTCGCGGGCAGGGCGCGCTGCTGCTGATGCGCTGTTACGCCGCGATCATCGGCATGTGGCTGCTGCTGCATCCGATTCCGCATCTGATCGCCGAATACCAGAAGCGGGACTTCAGTTTCTTTCAACGCGATTTCGTCGCCGAGGCAATGGCGGCGGTACGCGCAATCTGGATGGGTCATGCCGGTATGCCGGCGCTGGAGCGTGGGTCATGAAGCGTCTTGCCCTGATGTTGCCGCTGCTGCTGGTCACGCTGTTGCCGGCCTGCCGGCAGACCGAAGCGCCGCCGCCGCTGCCGCGCCCGGTGCAGGTGCAGGCCGTCGTGATGCGCGATGCCGGCGGCTTCGATGCCTATGCCGGCGAGATTCGCGCGCACTGGGAGGCGGATCTGAGCTTCCGCGTGTCCGGCAAGCTGACGGTCCGGCCGGTCGACATCGGCAGCCGCGTCAAAAAGGATCAGGTGCTGGCCCGGCTGGATCCGGAAGATCTGACGCTGCGCCGGCGCGCGAGTGCCGCGGCGCTGGCCGCCGCCCGCGCGGATGCCGCGACCGCGACCGCCGAGCGCGACCGCTATCGCGAGCTGCTGACCCAGAAGCTGGTCGGCCAGTCGCTGTACGACGCCAAGCAGAATGCCTGGGAGCTTGCGCAGGCGCGGCTGAAGCAGGCCGAGGCGGAGGATCGGGTTAGCCGCAATCAGGCGGGCTACGCGGTGCTGCGCGCCGAGCGCGATGCGGTGGTCACCGCGGTGTTCGTTGAAGCCGGACAGGTGGTGGCCGCCGGTCAGCCGGTGCTGCGGATGGCGCGGCCCGAACAGAAGGAGGTGCGGATCTCGATCAGCGAAGACCGGATCCGCGACGTCAAGGTCGGCGCAGCCGCGAAGATCCGGCTCAGCACCGACAGCAGCGCGGTGTATCGCGGCACGATCAGCGAGGTTGGCGCCTCGGCCGATCCGGCGACCCGCACCTATCCGGTGCGCATCCGCCTGGATGCACCTGACGAGCGCGTGTCGCTGGGCATGAGCGTGCTGGCGGTGCTGGGTGAAACCAGCGATCGGCAGCTGGCGCTGGTCCCGATGCAGGCGGTTACCGAGCGCGAGGGTCAGCGGTTGGTCTGGGTGGTCGACCGCGAGCAGCTCACCGTCTCGCCGCGACCGGTGACGCTGGGCAAGTTCCGCGAGGACGGCGCCGAGGTGCTGGAGGGTCTGGCCGAGGGCGAGCTGATCGTCACCGCCGGGGTGCATCTGCTGCTGCCGGGTCAGCCGGTGCGACTGCTCGATGGTGCCGCGACCGCCACGCCGGCGGCGGCCACCGAACCGGCTGCGGCTGCGAGCCCGCCGCCCGCCGCGAGCGTACCCGCCGCACCCGCGCAGGCCGACTGACATGGGCACCTTCAACCTGTCGAGCTGGGCGCTGGCGAACCGCGCCCTGGTGATGTTCGCCGTGATCGTGACCCTGCTGGTCGGCTTCAGCGCCTACCGGCAGCTCTCGCAGAGCGAGGACCCTCCCTTCACCTTCCGGGCGATGGTCGTGCGCACGCTGTATCCGGGCGCGACTGCCGAGCAGGTCGAGGAGCAGGTCACCGACCGCATCGAGAAGAAGCTGCAGGAACTGGACGCACTGGAGTTCCTGCGCAGCTACTCGAAGCCCGGCGAGTCGATGATCTTCGTCTTCATCAAGGACGGTACGCCGGCGCCGAAGATCAAGGACAGCTGGTATCAGGTCCGCAAGAAGATCGGCGACATCCGCGGCACGCTGCCGGCGGGCACGATCGGCCCCTTCTTCAACGACGAGTTCGGCGACACCTACGGGATCCTCTACGCGCTGCAGGGCGAGGGCTACGACTACGCCCAGTTGAAGCGCTGGGCCGAGCGGGTGCGGTTGGACCTGCTGCGGGTGCCGGATGTGGCCAAGGTCGATCTGCTCGGCCTGCAGGACGAGAAGATCTACGTCGAGCTGTCGAACACGCGCCTCGCCGCGCTGGGTCTGGACCTGCGCGAGGTCATTCGCGTCCTGCAGGAGCAGAACGTGATGGGCCCGGCCGGTGTCTTCGAGACGCCCAGCGACCGGATCCGCGTCCGCGTCACCGGCGATTACGACTCGGTCGAGGCGATCCGGATGCTGCCGCTCAGAGCCGGTGACAAGAGCTTCCGGCTGGGCGACATCGCCACGGTCAATCGCGGCTACATCGACCCGCCGGCGCCGAAGGTGCGGGTCGGCGGCAGCGAGGCGGTGGTGCTGGCCGTGTCGATGGAATCCGGCGGCGACATTCTGCGGCTCGGTGAGGCGCTGCAGACCGAAACCGCCCGAGTCGTGCAGGACCTGCCGCTGGGGCTGACGCTGACCCAGATCGCCGACCAGCCCGGTTCCGTGCGCGACTCGGTCGGCGAGTTCGTCCGGGTGCTGGCCGAGGCGGTGATCATCGTGCTGGCGGTGAGCTTCTTCAGTCTGGGGCTCAAGCCCGGCATCGTCGTCGCACTGTCGATCCCGCTGGTGCTGGCCGCCACCTTCGCCTGCATGCACTGGCTCGGCATCGGCCTGCACAAGATCTCGCTGGGCGCGCTGGTGCTGGCGCTGGGGCTGCTGGTCGACGACGCGATCATCGCGGTCGAAATGATGCAGGTGAAGCTGGAGCAGGGCTACGACCGGCTCAAGGCCGCGGCGCATGCCTATTCCTCGACCGCGTTTCCGATGCTCACCGGCACGCTGATCACGGTGGCGGGCTTCCTGCCGATCGGCACCGCGCAGAGCGGCGTTGGCGAATACACGCGCTCGATCTTCCAGGTCACCGCGATCGCGCTGGTGCTGAGCTGGTTCGTCGCGGTGATCGTGGTGCCGTGGCTGGGCTACCGGCTGCTGCCGGCGCCGAAGCCGGGTGCCCACCATGGCGACGACGCGGTCTACCAGACGCCCTTCTACCTGCGCTTTCGCAGGCTGGTCGCCGGCGCCGTCGAGCAGCGCTGGTGGGTGATCGCCGCCACGCTGGCCCTGTTCGTCGCCGCGATCGCCGCCTTCCCGTCGGTACGCAAGCAGTTCTTCCCCGATTCCACGCGGCTGGAGCTGCTGGTCAACCTGCGGCTGTCGGATGGCGCCTCGATGCAGGCCACCGAAGCGCTGGTGCGGCGTTTCGAGGCCGAGGTGCAGGAGGATCCGGCGATCGCGATCATGACCAGCTGGGTCGGCAGCGGCGCCGCGCGCTTTTATCTGCCGATGGACCAGAAGCTCACCGAATCGAACTTCGCCGAGATCGTGCTGACCACCCGCAGCATCGAGGACCGCGAGGCGCTGCGCCAGCGACTGATCCAGCTGCTGCCCGAACGCTTCCCCGAGGCCAACGGCCGGCTGTTCCGGCTGGAAAACGGCCCGCCGGTCGGCTTCCCCGTGCAGTTCCGCGTCTCCGGCTTCGACAAGACCACCGTCCGCCAGCTGGCCGCGCAGGTCGCCGAGGTCATGCGCGGGCATCCGGATCTGGTCAACGTGCAGTTCGACTGGGACGAGCCCAGCCGCATCCTGCGGGTCGACGTCGACGAGGAACGCGCCCGCGTCGCCGGCCTGACGCTGCAGGAGCTGCGCCTGTTCATCAACAACTCGCTCAACGGCAATGTCCTGACCCAGTACCGCGAGAAGGACCAGCTGATCGATGTGGTGATGCGCGGCCCGGGTGAAGAACGCGCCAGCCTGTCGCAGCTGGAGAGCCTGGCAATCCCCACCGCCAGCGGCCGCTTCGTGCCGCTGTCGCAGATCGCCAAGGTCGAGGCCGCCTTCGAGCCCGGCACCATCTTCCGCCGCGACCGGCTGCCGACCATCACCGTGCGCGCCGACATCTACAGCGGCGCGCAGGCGCCGGACGTCAGCGCCGCGGTGTATCGCGATCTCAAGGACTTCAAGGCCACGCTGCCGCCGGGCTATCTGATCGCGGTCGGTGGCGCCACCGAGGAATCGGCGAAGGGCCAGAACTCGGTGGTCCGCGGCGTGCCGCTGGCGCTGCTGTTGATGCTGGCGCTGTTGATGATCCAGCTGAAGAGCTTCTCGCGTACCGCGATCGTGCTGGCCACCGCGCCGCTCGCCATCATCGGCGTCGCCGGCGCGCTGCTCTTGTTCGACCGGCCCTTCGGCTTCGTCGCCATGCTCGGCAGCATCGCCCTGTCCGGCATGATCATGAGAAACAGCGTGATCCTGGTCGACCAGATCGAGCAGGACCGCTCGCACGGGGTCGCCCTGCGCGAAGCGATCATCGAAGCCACCGTCCGCCGCTTCCGCCCGATCGTGCTGACCGCACTCGCGGCCATCCTCGCGATGATCCCGCTGATGCGCAGCACCTTCTTCGGCCCGATGGCCGTCGCGATCATGGGCGGCCTGCTGGTCGCCACTGTGCTGACGCTGGTGTTCCTGCCGGCGCTGTACGCCGCGGCCTTCGAGCGGCGGGCGCAGAAGGCTTGAGGTGACGCCGCAAGACTGCAGGTCTGTCCCCGGGAGCGCCGGCGTCCTCGCCGGCATTGAGCCTGCAGCCGACGAGGACGTCGGCGTTCCCAGAGGGTGCAAGCGGTAATGCTGCAAGGCTGCAGGGCAGCAGGTCTGTCCCTGGGAGCGCCGGCGTCCTCGCCGGCATCGGGCCTGTAGCCGACGAGGACGTCGGCGTTCCCGGGGTGACGTCCGTGGCTCGCCGCACTGCCAGCGCCGCCCGCCGTGGCAGCGTGCAACAGTTGGTGACATAGTCGCGGCCCCAACCCCAGACACAGGAGCGTGCGATGTTCAAGCGACTTGCGGCCGAGGCCCTCGGCATCAGCGATATCGGCGTCATCATCGGCCCGCAGGATTATGACAAGGTCGATGCCGACGATTACCTGTTCCATGAAGACGGCGAAAAGATCTTCTTCCTGATCAAATCGAAGAAGGACGAATACTGCTTCACCAACCTCGCGCTGATCCATGTCGATGGTCAGTCGGCGGTGTCGTCCAAGCGCACCGTCAAGCGCTACGAATACAGCTCGCAGCAGATCGGCTATTGCGTGATCGAAACCGCCGGCACCATGGATATGGACGTCGAGCTGAAATTTTCGATCGGCGAGACCAGTTTCTCGATCGACATCAAGAAGAGCATGATCGAGCAGGTCAAGGACATCTACAAGGCACTGCTGACGATTGCCAAGCAGCAGGGCCGCGACGCCATCGCCCGCGACAACGCGCTGCGCGTGCTGCAGTCCTTCGGCGACATGGTCAAGCTGGGCCAGATCGCCAACGAGCAGGCGCTGATCTCCCACTACAACGCCGTGTTGATCAACCTCAACGCCACCGTGCTGGATCGCTACACCACCCGCGATTTCAGCAAGGTGTTCGAGCGCTACATCCACAACAACGCCCCGCCGCTGCCGCCGGGCGCCTGAGCCTCAGGTTTGGCACTGCAGAAGGGCTCCCTCGGGAGCCCTTCTCGTTGATGCGCTCGACACGGGGTGTGGCTGGTGCTGGCATTGCACGAGCCGCAGTCGATCAAGCAGGTCCTTGAGCGCGGAGCGCTTGGCCCGCTTAGCTTCCCTTCATCGCGATATCGATCCGCTGCTGCCACCGAGGATCAAGTTCAGGGGCATTCTTGATCACACGCAAGGAACTTTCATAAGCGTCCTTGGCCATATCGAACTTCTTGAGCGCCTGTGCCGCCCGGATTTTCTGGACCAGGAGCGGAAGCATGGCGTAATGTCCTTCGGGGAATATTTTCCTGACCCGCGCCAGCGCCTCTGCGGTCACCTGAATCGATTTCTCCGGCTGGCCCAGGTCGTTGTGAATTGCAGCGAGGTAAGCGGAGCTTTCAGCGACATCCATCCACTGAATGCCCTTGTCTGCCTGCTGTTCAGAGACCAGATCCAGCAGGGCGTCAATGCTTCGCTCGCCGAGCAAATGCCTGCAATACTCGATCAGCACACTAACCCGGAGGCGAACTGGCTTGTGTCGCGGGTCATTGTCAGGCAACGCATCCATCGCTCGTTGCAGGATGTCCAGCGCCTCTTGATGCTGATTCTCAGCCAGCATGATCTTTGCTGCCCGCGCGAGACTGTCTGCGAGCATATCCGGCTGACCTTTGATCTCTGCTACGACACCGGCAACATAGTTGGATCGTTCGAGGGAACTGCGCAGTTCTCCGGACAGGTATTCGCCCTGAGCAAGGTGTCCGGAATAGACGAGGTGGGCGCTCGTGCCTTTGCCATACATCGATTCAGCAGCTGCTGTTGCCCGCGTCAACTTGTTCATTGATTCCGGGATAATCCCGCCGCGGAGCAGGAGTATTCCCAGATTTCCGTTATTGAAAATTGCCGCACTGCTGTCGCTGCCGAAGATCCGTTCGGTGTTCGCAATGGAAAGCCGCAACAAGTCGATGGATTCTCCAAATCGGTCGGTCGCGGCGAGATAGCGTGCGAGCTTCGACTGTGCCATAGCCACATCGCGATGGTGCTCTCCGAAAATCCGAATTCTGGATGCAAGCACGCTTTCCGAAGTGGTCACAGCCTCCGCATAGAGACCCAAATTATATTGACTGCTGGCCAATCGCTCCATGGCGGTCAGGGTGTCCGGATGGTCGCTGCCCACTGCGGCCCGCAATCTTTGGACCAGCATCGAAGTGCTCTCTATGTTGCTCAATTGCCAGAACTCGGACTGGGATTCAATTTCGACACGAAGCGTGCGAATATCATCGGGTCCGAAGGTTTTCGTTGCGATGTCCAGTGCTTCGTCAATCATCAGACGTGCGTCCGTGCGCTGTCCTGTCGCGATGAGAATATTCGCTCGCTGGGTAAGTGCTTGAATTGCCTCGGTGGTATTCAGGTTATTGCTGGCGCGCATGGCAGCAATGGTTTCATCGAGGAGTGTATCCGCGCCATCTTTATCCAGCTTGTGCAGGATGGAGGCCTTTTTCGCTTGCGCATTCAGCGTCACTGCGGCGTTGGGGCCATCGTGCTGCTGATGCCACTGGATCACCTGCTCCTGCGGGATCAGGGCGCTCGCAAACAAGCCCAGGGCAACCAGGGTATCGGCGCTGGATTGTCGTAGCGTGGCCTGAAGATCCGGGTGTTCGGCGTATTTTTCTTCGATCAGTTCAAGTCCGGGAACCAGGAGGTGTTGGTCAAGCTGATTCGTCGTGATTCCGGTGAAGTCCACGCCGTCCATGAGTTCATGGAGCAGCCGAATCTTGTCTTCCGCATTCGCTGGGTCATTTTTCCCGAGCGCCGCTTCGATGGCGCTGATCAAGTCGCTGCGGAAGCCCTGTCCCATGGTCTCCGGACTCAGGGATTTGATCTGGTCCGATTGAAATTCAGCCGCTTGCTGTGCCTGCACGGCGGATGACTGTGCATGGGTATAACCAAGGACTACGGCGACGACTGTGGAAATCAGCAGGAGCACGCTGGCAGAGACCAGCGCGGTATTCAGTCGATTCCGCCGAACCAGCTTGCGGAATCGATACCAGGCGGAGGCGGGTCTGGCTTCAATGGGCCGATCATCGAGCCAGCGCTGCAGTTCCAGGCGCAGCTCCTGGACGGTGGCGTAGCGGTCTTCCGGGTCGACGGCAATGCACTTGCCGACGATCCAGTCGAGGTCGCTGCCCAGTTGCATCGACAGGCCCTCGGTGGACAAGGTGCGCAGTTCGGCAATGCGCGCCTGCTCCTCCGGAGTCAGCTTGCTGTAACGGCTGCCCATCGGGGGCGTGCGGGTGTCCCGCAGTCGTCGCGCCAGTTCGGCCGGCGTATCAGCGTCGAGTTCCGCGGCCGAGCGCGGCGGAACGCCGGAGAGGATTTCGTAAAGGACCACGCCGAGGGAATACAGATCGGCGCGAGTATCGATGTCGCGGGTCGGGTCGGTGACCTGCTCCGGGCAGCTGTAGGCCGGGGTGCCGATGAAACCGCCGACGCGGGTATTCAGCCCGGCACCGGGGCCGCCCGCGAGGGATTTGGCGACGCCGAAGTCGATCAACTTGACCAGTGGGGCATGATCGGACTTGTGCTTGACCAGAATGTTGTTGGGCTTGAGATCGCGATGGATCAGGCCCTTCTGATGGGCATGCAGGACGCCATCGCAGACCTGCAGAAACAGGCGAATGCGGGCGCGCAGATCCAGCTTGGCGTCATCGCAATGGCGAACGATGTCTTTGCCTGGCACGAACTCCATGACGAAGTACGGATACCCGCCCGAGGTCGTGCCCGCATCGAAAATGGCGGAGATATTCGGGTGATTCATCATCGCCAGCGCCTGCCGCTCGGCCTCGAATCGAGCGAGGACTTGCGCGGAATCGAGCCCGGCGCGGATCAGTTTCAAGGCAACGCGGCGCTGGACGGGTTCGCTCTGCTCGGCGAGGTAGACCACGCCCATGCCGCCCTGGGCCAGCTCGCTGACGATCCGATAGCGGTCGATGTACTGCTGGGCGAGCGGCACCGGCGTCAGCGGCGGCGCTGCGTCCAGAGCGGTAGCCGCCTGTGGCGAGACGTCGATTGGCGCCGGCTGCGCGATGGACCCGGCTGCAGACGTCACCGGAGCCTCCGCTTCGATCACCTGCACCGGTGTCCGCGGCGCCGGCCTGGGCTGCGTACATTCGCGCAGCCGCGCCGCGACCTCGGCGGCACTCGGCCGATCTGCCGGATTCGCCGCACCACAGCGTTGCAGCAGGCCCGCGATCCCCGCGGGGAGGTCCTCGAAGCCTGCAATCGGCCGCTGAAAGTCCCCGCGCACGGTCTGCACGATCAACACGCCGAGCGCGTACACGTCACTGGCCGGGCTGGCCGGTGCGCCCGCCACGCACTCTGGCGCGGTGTAAGCCGTGGCCGGGCCGGGCAAGGCGGTTTTCAGGCTCAGGCCCGCCGCGTCGATCCCCAATTCGACCAATCGCTGCTGATCATCAAGCGCCGCCAGGCCGAACTCCCCCAGCAGGGCAACCCGCTCGCTGTCGCGGCGGTCCACCAGCACGCTGTCGGGCCCCAGATTCCGATGCACCACGCCGGCGGCATGCACGGCGGCGAGCGCTTCGGCGACTTGATGCAGCAGGCGCCAACGCTCCGGGACCTCCGGCACGGCTTTGCCCAGCATGACCCCGCGCAAATTGCCGCAGGCCGGCGCCGCCAGCTCCAGGTAGTAGGGCGGCTCCTCCAGCTGCCAGTCCAGGATCGTCGACACGTTCTCGACACGGGCCAGCGCCTCGCGCAGGTAGCCGATCTCGCGGCGTAGCCGGCGTAGCCGGCGTAGCTGCTGCTCGTTGCGGCAGAAGCGGAAGATCCGCCGACTGCGGCCGTCTTCGGCCAGCCAGCTCTCATGCGCGTCGGTGCGCTCCAGTAGCTGCTTCAGGCGCCAATCCGGCCGCCCCTCCACCACGGTTCCGGCCACGAAGGCCACGCCGCCATCCCGAGCAATCAGCCGGACGCTCGCCCGCAGCTGATAGCCCTGCCGCGGAATGGTCAGGATCAGCGGATTCTCGCGGTCGGTGTCCTGCAGCGCGCGGCGCAGCGCGGAGATGGCGTCGGACAGGCCCTGCTCGCCGCCGATCGGATTGGTCGGCCAGAGCTTCTGGATGAACACGCTGCGCGGCACGGCGTCCGTGCCCGCCTCGGCCAGCACCGCCAGCACCTCCAGCTCCTTGCGCCGCAAGTGCTTCTGCGCCTCACGGTAGCTCAGGGTGCCGGTGATCGGGTCGATGCGGCGACCCGCCAGCAGGTAGGGCTGATCCAGGTATCGGGCGGTTGCCATGCGGGATTTCCCAGGTAGGACGCGGCCGGACTATACGGAGCCTGCGTCGCTGGTCGGTAGACCATGAGTGTTGGTCACGATGTTTATCCCGGGGCTGGCGTGCCGTCGGATTCGCCCTGCATCAACGTATTGAATTTATTGGGCGTTTGGTGATCTTGTGCGGGCGGGTCTCCTAGTGTTTCCGAGAACGTCCTAGGCCAGTTTCGTCGGGACGACCTGATGATCCGAACAGATCCGAACAGATCCGAGACGTCGCGGCAGATGCGTCTGCATGTCCTGAAGATGAATTCGGCGTCGGATCCCGCCGAATCGCGTCTGATTGAATCGGATTTTCGCGGGTTTTGTCGTGGTGGGCTTGCTGGGTGGTGGTTGGGGTGGGAATTTCTGTCCGGACCAAACGCACGCGAAACCGCGAGGATTCAAGCTTCACCAGAAGCGATCGACGCCAAGAGCAAGAAGATGAACGTACGGAGTAGCAAAACTGATGCCGCGGGATTATCGAACGGCGAGGACTGGAACTCCGCCCGCCACAACTTTGACCACCTGACGCAGAGGTTTTGATGTTTCGCAAATTGCTTTTGCTTGGCCTTGCCAGTTTGTCGATCTGTGCTCAATCCCAGCCCATTTCTGTGCGCGCCGATCAGTGGATGCCAGTCAACGGCATACCTGGGGCAAGCGCTGAGGAAGGCTTGCACATCGACATTCTCCGCGCGGTTGCCAAGACCATTGGCGTCCAGATTGACTACCAGTTACAGGGTTGGGATGACTCGGTCAGGGGTGCACAGACCGGTCAATTCGACTGCGTGGTCGGCGCTACCCGCGAGGACGCACCTGGCCTGCGCTTGGCCGCAAAACCCTGGCTGGTCGGCAATACAGCCTGGTACCGCGCCGCGGATCGTACGGAATTAAGCGCTCCAACCGTTGCCAACCTGGCGTCCTTCAAACTTGGCGTCATCAGCGGCTACGGCTACGGCGATGAGGTCGACGCGCTGGTCAAGACGCACCCGGTGGAGCGTCTGGAAGCGGTGACCTCCAGTCGCGACCCGCTGAGCGCGGTGATCATGCGATTGGTCACCAGGCGCGTCGACTTGGCGCTGGAAACCGACTTCGTCATGCAGGCCAAACTGCGCAAGCTGCAATTATCGGATCGCGTCGTGCAGGCTGGTCGCAGCGAAGGGGCCAAGAATATCTACCTCGCCTGTAACAACGACCCGCGGGTCAGCAGCTTCATGCAGGCAGTCGATATCTGGTACGCGGCGAGACTGGCCGACGGCACGCTTGCCGATTACTACGCACCCTACGGACTGGAAGTGCCCGGCGAGGCAGAAGGTCAGTTTCGGGATAGGCTTGCCGGTAATGGGGACGGCAAGGACAGCGATCAGGCCAGATTGAAGCGCCAGGATGAATCTGGCGGGACCTGAGGGGCGGTTCCTCTGCATGGAAAGGCGTAGCGAACCGCCGCGGCACCGGGTCATGGGTAAGCGTTGACAGGTGGAAGTGCAAGCGCGACGGTTGTGCACCAAAATCGACGTTGGGAATGTTGGCTTTGTGTTCTCGGCACCGCTTCTGCGTCTGGCGCGGCGTTGCCCAGACACCTCGCCCTCCAGTTGACCCGCTCCAGCGTGCTGAAGTCCAGCGCGTGGATCCACGCCTCGCGCACACACGAGCGCAGCACGTCGGCGACCAGTTCGGCGTGGGCATACAGACGCTTGTAGCTGGCATCGTTTTGCATCCGCCCAGCATCGGACCGACGCCGGCCTCCGGCCAGACGACGCTGGCGCCGGAATTTGTAAGATGGATCGCACACGCAGTGCCGGCGATGTCTGCTGGTCGATCCGCGGTCTAGCGGTCACGCTGTACCGATGACCCAAGCCCGCTCCACGCTGATTCCGCCCGGCCACGCCGTGTTCGTGCATGTCACGACCCGCTGTGTCCGGCGCGCGTGGTTGTTCGGGCATGACCGCTTCAGCGATCGGCGATACGACCACCGCTGTGGACTGATTGAGTCCCGCGTTCGCGAGCTGGCGGAGGTCTTTGCGGTCGGCGTATACGCCTTTGCCTGGATGTCGAACCACTTCCACCTCGCGCTGGCCGTTCGGCCCGATGCCGTGCGCTCATGGTCGGACGAGGAAGTCGTCGATCGCTGGCAGCGGATCTACCGCTCGAAATGCGAGAAATCCAACGCCGAGCGATGCGCGCAGATGCTGGCGGATCCGCTGCGGATGTTGCAGATCCGCGAGCGACTGGCGTCGCTGAGTTGGTTCATGAAATGCCTCAACGAGCACGTTTCCCGGATTGCGAATGCTGATGGCGCGTTCGTCGGGATAGTCCGCGCCAGATTGAGCTCGGACACCAGCCCTAGCGGTGCCTACGGCACATCGCTCGGGCGTGTTTGCCTCTCGCGGCAGTGCCGCGAGTGCCGTGCTGCGCACGTCACCGGCAAACGACCCTACGTGGACTTGAACCCGATCCGTGCCGGGATTGCTTGCAATCTGATGGGCTCTCGGAACACCTCGATCCGCCGGCGCTGCAAGGCGGTTGCCGGGAATCCCGATCTGGCCGGGGAGCTGGTGCTGCCGATCTGGGGCGTGGCGGCAACGACCATGCCGCCGATCACGGTAGCGGAATACATCGAACTGGTCGATGACACCGGCAGGCAGGTTCGGAAGGACAAGCGCGGGGCGATTTCAGCCGACGAACCGCGAGCGCTGAAGAAGCTGAGCCTGAGCCCGGATCACTGGACGTGGCAGGTCAAGGGCGTGGGCTCCGGTTACTGGCGGGTGGTTGGGACGGTGGAGGCCATCGAAGAGAAGGTCATCGCAATGCAACAGCAGTTTCTGCGGGGCATCGGCTTTGCAAGGGCGCTGGCGACCGGCTGAGCGTCGCGGAGTGGGGATTTTTCGGCGCTGCGGCGCCTGGGTGCGTTGGTCGGACTGTCCCGGCGGGCGTTTTGGAACGCTGGTGGACGGCGGTTGGCCGGGTTAAGGGCGGGCTTATGGGACGGCTTCCGCCCTGCGGGCGGGGTTTATGGCCTGTCCTTGTCCTAGTAGCAATTTCACGGCGTACTCCGCATCCCCGAAACTCAGTTGGCTCATCACCGCAGGCCTGTCGCTATGTGCGAGCGATGATAGCGGGATTGTTCAGAGGTTCCCTAGGTGCGTTTCGTCGGAGCGAGCTGTGATCCGAACAAATCCGAGGTGTGGTGCGGATTGTGTATTGATCTCGTGAAGGCGAATTTAATTTCGGATCTTCGAGGTTTGCGTAGGGGTGGGTCGGATTTTTGAGGGCTTTATCGGATGGGCTTGTTGGGGGGCGGTTGGGGTGGGAATCTGTGTCGGCGGAAAGCGGTTGGGCAACACAACGGCAAAGCCGAAATCACGCAGGTTCTAAGTCAGAGACGTTTTCTCACAACTCACAGCAAAGACGTACAGGAGCATCAACGTGAAGACTTTGAAGGTTGGTTCCGCGCTTCAATCGAAGCTTGAAGGTGCGGCTAAGGCGCTCGTGGTGGCAATTGCGACAGCAACTGCATGCACTGCGATGGCTGAGGAATCTATCAGCAGTCACGATGGTTTCCCGGGCGATATTTTGAGGTCATACAGTAATGATTTTGAGAGAGGTCTTCATCGGCTTGAGCTTGCCTCCGGGCTTGCCAATAATAAGGGTCTTAATGTCGTATACTTTGACGGAAGAGCCCGTGCTCGGCTGGGTGCTCTTCTGAGCGACGAAGTTGATCTGGGTGATGATAAGCAAATTGTGGTTGTCGGAGACGGGTATGATGCGAGTATTATAAAGCACTTGCTGGCTAAAGGTAACTTCATTGTCCATTTGCCTGGATCAAATGCAAAGTTAACGAATCGCGCGTTTAATGATCTTGACAATGGATATGAGACGAGTCCTTCAGCGAAAGCAATGGATCCGCCAACACAAGTGATGGATGCTGAAGAAGAAAGTGTGAATCGAGTTCATGGGTACTTTTTCCATCCTGATCCTGCCAATAGTGCTCTTTTTACAGGGGAAAGTTTGACCCTCGAGGCTTCGATTGCCAATGCAGTGATGTGGGCTGTAGATGCCTCGATGAAGAGTGTTTCTGTTGATAAGGCATCTACCGCCAAGAGCGGACGTTGGAACCCCGTTCCCACTCGAACTAGAAGGAAGGAGTGCGATTCCGGCACTATTAATGTTACTATTCGTACTAGCAAGTATAGTTTAATTGAGAACAACAAAAATCTTTGGGATATTAGGTGGGAGCTGCAAACAGTTCCTAATTGGAGTATTGGTAAATGGGCAGCTCTTAGGGTTTACAATGAGGCCAGCATTGGTGATTTTATTTATGATCCAAACGGCGTCGTAAATGTTATGGATTATAAGCCGCACACCACCCAGTCAGGGACAAATATTACAGCTTCATTGACAGCAGGGTTTCCGTGGGGAATTTCGGGTACCGGTGCAGTGTCTTACACCATCCCTGATGTAACTATCAACGATCGAAGTAACGGACGTTTTTTGAAGTGGGATCACAATCTCACTTACGTAACTCCAATTTCGAAATTCACATCGGTTTTTAAGCCTGGAGCGATCGTTGAAACGCCGGTGATGAATAATTTCCAGTACGCGAATACGGAATTCTATGGATTTTCGGCTCGAAAGGTTGTAACGTCTGGTTTGAATGTAGGCACATTTACTATGCAATGTCAGATGCGCTACAATCCTCTTCTTGACTGATAACCCTCTTGACTGATAACCGTACGGGGCCGGGGTAAGGACAGGCCAGAAACCCGCCCACAAGGCGGGTTTCTGGCCCTAAAGCTCGCGTTCGACCCCACCACCGCCTTCAATCCGCGCTCCAATCCGCCCACCGAAAAACTGCAGCCAGCACGCCCAGGCGCCGCAGCGCCGAAAGATCCCCACTCCGCGACGCTCAGCCGGTCGCTATTGCCCTCGCAAAGCCGATGCCCCGCAGAAACTGCTGTTGCGGGGTAAGGACAGGCCAGAAACCCGCCCACAGGGCGGGTTTCTGGCCCCAGAGCTCGCGCTCGACCCCACCACCGCCTTCAATCCGCGTTCTAAAACGCCCACCGAAAACTGCAGCCAGCACACCCAGGCGCCGCAGCGCCGAAAAATCCCCACTCCGCGACGCTTAGCCGGTCGCCAGCGCCCTCGCAAAGCCAACGCCCCGCAGAAACTGCTGCTGCATGGCTCTGGCCTTCTCCTTGATGGCGTCCGCAGTGCCGACCACCCGCCAGAATCCCGATCCGACGCCTTTGACCTGCCGTGTCCAGTGATCCGGGCTCAGACCCAGTTTCTGCAACGCCCGCGGTTCGCCAGCCGGAATCGCGCCGCGCTTGTCCTTCCGAACCTGCCTGCCGGTGTCATCGACCAGTTCGATGTACTCCGCCACCGTGATCGGCGGCATGGTCGTTGCCGCCACGCCCCATATCGGCCGCACCAGATTCCCTGCGAGATCAGGATTCCCGCGCACCGCCTTGCAGCGCTGGCGAATCGACGTGTTTCGCGAGCCCATCAGGTTGCAGGCGATCCCGGCGCGGATCGGGTTCAAATCCACATAGGCCATCGCGGCAAGCAGCGCCCGCTCATCCAGCAGCACCTGCGACCTAAACCTCGACTCCCAGAAATGTCCGTGCGCCTTGTCTTCGGCATTCGCAATCCGGGAAACGTGCTCGTTGAGACATTTCATGAACCAGCTGAGCGACGCCAGCCGCTCGCGGCTCAGCAGCATCCGCGCCGGATCCGCCAGCATCTGCGCGCGTCGCTCGGCGTTGGCTTGTTCGCACTTGGAGCGATAGATCCGCTGCCAGCGTACGACGACTTCCGCGTCCGACCATGAGCGCACGGCATCGGGTCGAACGGCGAGCGCCAGATGGAAGTGGTTCGCCATCCAGGCAAAGGCGTACACGCCGACCGCAAAGACCTCGGCCAGATCGCGCACGCGGGACTCGATCAGCCCGCAGCGATGGTCGTAACGTCGATTGCTGAAGCGGTCATCCCCGAGCAACCACGCGCGCCGGACACAGCGGGTCGTGACGTGCACGAACACGGCGTGGCCGTGCGGGATCAGCGCGGAGCGGGCTTGGGTCATCGATACAGCGTGACCAGTTGACCGCGGATCGACCAGCGGACATCGCCGGCGTCGCGTGTGCGATCCGTCCTACAAACTCCGGCGCCAGCGTCGTCTGGCCGGAGGCCAGGGTCGGTCCGATGCTGGGCGGATGCAAAACGATGCCAGCTACAAGCGCCTGTACGCCCACGCCGAACTGGTCGCCGACCTGCTGCGGTCGTGCATCAGGGAAACTTGGATTGAGCAACTGGACTTCAGCACGCTGGAGCGCGTCAACGGCAGCCACGTCGACCAGAAACTGCAGCAGCGCCACTCTGATGTGATCTGGCGGCTGCAGTGGTCGGGAACGGACCGCTGGGTCTACGTCTATCTGCTGCTGGAGTTTCAAAGCAAACCGGATCACTGGATGCCGATCCGGATGCTCAACTACGTCGCGCTGTTCTACGACCACCTGCTGCGTACGAAGGCACTCAAGACTCGCGAACCCTTGCCGCTGGTGCTGCCGATCGTGCTCTACAACGGCGAGCATCGCTGGCAGCAGCCGCTGAGCCTGAAAGCGCTGCGCGGCGAGCTGCCGCCGGAGATCGAGCGGCATCAGCCGGAGTTGGTGAGCGTGCTGATCGATCAGGGCAAGTTTCTGGCCGAACTGCCGCAGCCCGCGGCCGCGACGCTGAGCACGCTGCTGTTCCGGATGGATCAGGCGGAGACGGAGAGCGCGCTGGCGGAAGCGACCCGGGCCATGGCGACGCTGTTGCAGCAGCCGGCGTATCAGCACCTGGCGAGTAGTATCGGCATCTGGCTGAAGCGGGTGCTGCTGCCGCCGGTGACGTCGGACGTAGAATGGACCGTGATCGAGGACTTCTGGGAGCTGACCGACATGTTGCAAGAACGCGCGCGCCGCTGGCCGGAGAAGTGGAAGCAGGAAGGACGGCTGGAGGGCGAGGCGTCTGGACAACGCCGTGCCATCTTGCGCCTGACGCAGAAGCGCTACGGTGCCGAGGTGGCGGCCATCGTCGGTGTGCGGCTGGCGGCGATCAGCGACCTGCAGCGTCTGGAAGAACTGGCCGATGCCTTTCTGGACTGCCACAGCAGTGAGGCATGGCTGGACCGGGTCGCGCTGGGCGCAACTGGACTGGGGAATTAGCGGCGCCACCGGCGTGGATCGCTCACATCGTCCAGTCCTCCAGCGTCAAGGCGCCACTCTGCGCGCAAGCCCGGGGCAAGCGGACCGCTCGACATCGTCCAGCTGACCGGGGGATCTCCGCGCCCGAAGCAGGGCATGGTATCCAATCAGATCAACAGCGAGATCGTCGGATACGGCTCTAGCGCGGTCCGCTGTGTTCCGGGGTGTGATTGCCTGCTGGAGCGGGTGAATCGGCTGGCATAGGGTGCTTGGCACGCTTCGTGAATCCGGTTCTGCACGCGACCTTTGGGGATCTCATGGACATTGCAAACGCGATGGCGCTTCCCGGCGCCATGCTGGACATCGATGGCAGTCAGGGCGAGGGTGGCGGGCAAGTGCTGCGCACCAGCTTGAGTCTCTCCATGCTGAGCTCGCGTCCCGTGCGCTTGCGCAACATTCGTGCGGGTCGACGCAAACCCGGACTGATGCGGCAGCACCTGACCTGTGTGCTGGCCGCGGCGCGGATCTGTGGGGCGGAGGTTGAGGGTGCTGTGCTGGGCTCGACTGCCCTGACGTTCCGCCCGGGTCCGATCCAGGCCGGGGATTTCCGCTTCGCCATCGGGAGCGCCGGCAGTACCTCGCTGGTCCTGCAGACCGTGCTGCCCGCCCTGCTGATGGCACCCGCGCGCAGCCGCTTGCGGATCGCCGGGGGGACGCATGTGCCGCTGGCGCCGTGTGCGGACTTCATCGCGCAGGCGTTTCTGCCGGTGCTGCGCGGCATGGGCGCGCGTATCGACTTCCGACTGCTGCGCCACGGCTTCATGCCCGACGGCGACGGTGAAATCGAAGTCGAGATCGACCCGCAAGCCTTGCGGCCGCTGGCGCTGGAGCAGCGCGGCAGGCTGCTGCGCCTGACGGCCGCGGCCGTGATCGGTCAGCTGCCCGGCGGTATCGCCGAGCGCGAATTGAAGGAACTGCAGCGACATCTGCCCGAGGTGGAGGTCGAGCAACCGGCGCCGGTCGGATCCGGTGGCGCAGGCAACGCCCTGGTGCTGTGCGCCCGCTTCGAGCAGGTCTGCGAAGTGCTCACCACGCTGGGTCAGCGCGGCCTGAGTTCGGAGGCCGTCGCACATCAAGCTGCGCGAGACTATCGGCAGTACCTCGCCCACGGTGCCCCCGTCGGTGAGCACCTGGCGGACCAACTGTTGCTGCCGCTGTGGCTGGCTGGCGGTGGTCACTTTCGAACCGGCCGACCGAGTCTGCATCTGGAGACCAACGCCGCGGTGTTGCGCGCCTTTGGGGCACAGGTCGACCTGGCGCCCGACCCGGCGAATCCACGGCAGTGGTGGGTGCGTGTGCAGCGAAGCTCGTGAATTGGGCGGCTTCCGGATCGGTCTCCCGAAGCGCCGGCCGAGACCGGCTGGGCAGTCCGTCAGCCGGGAGCGCGCCACCGGCAGGGGTGCCGATGCGCCTCAGCGATTGCCAAAATACAGCTGGTCGAAGGGCGCCGTGGCCAAGGTCGGCAGCGAGTCCAGCTGCGGCCGGGTCAGGGCCTGGCGGTTGACGGTCTCGTTGGACAGTTCGGCCTGCTTGGTCAGGATCCACTGCTTGGTCATGGTCTGCTGGATCGCCTCGACCTTGATCCGCTGCTTCAGCTTTTTGACGCCGGGGTTCTGGCCGGTGCCGCTGTCGTCGACGACGAAGTTCGCGTCGATTTCCCAGTACAGGGTGGTGTCGTCCCGCGCCTGGATCGAGCCGGGCACGATCTGGAAGGCGTCGACCCGAAACACCAATCGCAGGTCCACCGGCATCCAGCCGCCGGGGCGTTCGCGCATGGCGGCCAGCGTCAGGGCGTGGGCCTGAGTGGCGTCGATGGTGCCGCTGGGGGCGTCGCCGGCCAGCGACTTGAAGCCGTACGAGAACAGCCGGTCGAACTGCCAGGCGTCGTTCGGGGCGCCGCGGTTGTAGATGACCAGCGCATTGAATTGCTGGCGCGAGCCGTCCGGGTTCTGCTTGTCGGCGATGATGGCCTGCTTGGCCACGTTGGCGAAGGTGTAGCCGGCTTCGCGCTCCTGCTTCCAGCCGCCGTCGATCTCGACGCGGGTGACGGTGCCGTTCTTCACCGCGGCACGGGCGTCGGCTTCGACCTGGGTGGCGGAGGGCAGGGTGGCGGCGTGGGCGGCGATGCTCAGGCCGAACGCGGCGATCAGGGTCAGCAGTCGGTGCAACATGGTCGGGTCCTCGGGACGGTCAGCGGGGTGTGACCGGGTGCCGACGAGGCTGCGTCGGACCGGGACCTGATGCTTCCGGCAGGGCTCACGGACTTGTCAGCGAATCCTCAAGCGCGCCCGCCGGCAGGGGCGGCGCCGCGACTCGCACGTTTTGACACGCCGGTCCGACTGATCCTGCAGACTAGGCACCCGGTGGACCGGCACTGAACGG
>Ga0209812_10000063_pt1 | contig 95956 bp, 88 predicted proteins | sample JI71714BDNA_FD_187502 | JGI IMG/M metagenome (GOLD analysis project Ga0209812, IMG submission 187502) | Wastewater effluent complex algal communities from Wisconsin, to seasonally profile nutrient transformation and Carbon sequestration -... | ecosystem: Engineered > WWTP > Effluent > Algae... | reverse complement strand
TTTTTGCTGGTGGTCATGGCTAGTGAGATCGCTCAATTACTTGTGACGATTGAGTTTCCCACTATTTTTGACCACTGTAAATACCACCCTTGACAATTTCCCCTTTTCCTTAACTTGTCACCAATGGAAACTCTTAATAAATCTTCAGATCCGCCTATCGATCTAACTGCTTGCTTAAGAAAGCCAAAATATTCGCTAGAGAGTTTTATAGTTTTTCTCAGAAAGATGAGGTACAATAACAGCAGTGAGTAAACCAGTTCCAAAGATTTTCTGATGTAACTTGCTCGAAGGCAAACTCGATGGCTTTTCCTAATTCTTGATAGTTCGTGGTCTTGAGGGAACGAAGAATCTTTTTCAGTTTTGACCATGAATTTTCAATAGGGGAGAATTCCGGCGAGAAAGGAGATAAGTATATTAATTTTGCCCCTTTTTTTTTGATAGCTTTCTCTACTTTTTTTTCCATGTAAATACTACAATTATCCATCAATACACAAGCACCTTTCCAGAGCTTGGGTACTAGCTTTCTGATGATAAAAGCCTCAAATATTAGTGCATCTTTTCTACCTATTAAATTCACTGATGTTAGGACTTTTTTAACTGATATTGCTCCTATTACACTGACATTTTTCCCCCGTTTATTTGGTCTTTTTTCTTGAGCTCTTGAACCTTTTAAAGACCGAGCATATAACCTAACTATTGCCAAGTTTACACCGGATTTATCAATGAATATTAAGTCTTTTTCCTCAATATTTTTCACCTTTTTCCAGAACTCATATCGTAGGTTTTGAACTCGCTCAGTACCTTTACCTGAAGGGCAGAGCGTTTTTTTTTGCAAGTCATATTCAAGAGTTTTGTCATTCTTCCCATTGTTGCCCTACTGATGGTAACACCTATTTTTTGATACAGTAAATAACGCAGTTCTTCCCGAGTTGCATCATTATTCGCTTCAATCAATTCTGCTAAAATGAGTAGTTGTTCGGTATTGAGTTTACCTTTCACGCCGCATCGGTTCGTTCGAGGCGCAATATTTTGGGTTTCACGATACTGTTTGAGCAACTTTTGCACAAAACTCAGGTATACACAAAAACGTTTAGCTATGGCTTTTTGTGAGATGGGTTCATTGTGATACACATCCAGAATTTTTTGTCGGAAATCAATAGAATAAGCTTTCATTTTTTAATAATCCTGTATCAGATTTATTGGGTAAAAAAAGAGCCGTGAGTCGAGGGTAGTCCTCTTGTCAAACACTCGGGTCTGGTTCATCCCGCCACTTATAACGAGGCTATAACTCCATCGCCAATTATAGTTCTAATGATGTTTTTTCGACATTTGAGTGAGTCAGTGACATGATACCTCATTTATCTGAGAAAAGCTATATCTTTCCTACAGAAAAAGCTCGACTTCAAGTTAAGAGAATTTTGGCTGAGATTACACATCACGATCTGATTTACGATACTTGGGGTATGGGTGAAAAGCATCAATCAGACATTGCACTTTCAATCAATTGCTATGGGCTTTCTGGCACGGGGAAAAGTATGCTACTGGAAGTGATCGCCCACAGCTTGGGGCTAAAAGTAGTGGATGTTCCCTCAACAGGTTCTAAGTTTGTAGGTGTCCCTGAGCAAATCATTCAAGAAATTTTTGCCTTTGCTACAATCCACAACGCATTTATAGTTTGGAATGAAGCTGACAGGGATTTTGGTAAACGGCTAGAGCAAGTGAGTCAGTCAGCGGATGCAGGCATTAATTCGGCTCGCAGCATTTTGCTTGATCAATTCTCTTCTTATAAGGCTCTTATTGGCTTAACTACCAACTTGATTCACAACTATGATTCAGCCTTTGTTAGCCGGATTCGTTTTGAGATTCAGCTTGATTTACCAGATGCAGAAGCACGGGCTAAAATTTGGCAAGCTCAGATTCCTAGTAAGCTACCTCTGGATGAATCAGTCAACTTTTCTCAACTAGCTGCACAGTTTGATGAAATTTCAGGACGGGATATTAAAAAAGCAGTTTTGAATGCTGTAGGAAGTGCAGCAAGTGAAGAAAAGCTAGACATTGAGAAGCGCGTTACCCAGGCTCACTTTATACAAGCAATGGAGGAAGTAATTGCCGGCAAAAAAGCTGCTGAAAAGGAAGAAATTAAATTAACACCAGTCACGGAGAAGGTTGATCTACCACCTCAACCATCGAGAGAAGATTAAAGGATGAAATCGTTGTGGTTATTATAGCAAATTAATGCTATATAGCGGCTCTCATACTGATGAGTTAAGCGATGGAGTGAAGGGATTCCACCTGGCACAAAAATGACAGCATTTTACTCTGTCGCTTTTATCTCTAAAAATTGCTATTATATAGCGATAAATCAAAGAAATACCCGGAATAATGCCTAATATTAATGCAAATCACGGCAAAAGAATACAGCTACCGAATGCCGAAGTAATTTTCTATCCCCGCCTATTTCAACCGCCCGAAAGCACCCAGCTTTTGACCGATTTATTGAATCAAATCGAATGGAAACAGGAACCGATTATAATTTTTGGTAAATCGGTGCTTCAGCCTCGGTTAACTGCTTACTATGGAACCAAGGCTTATACCTATTCTGGTGTTAAGATGGAACCCTTACCCTGGAATAAACCGTTATTACAAATCAAAGAGAAAATCGAGCCTTTGGTTGATATAGCGTTTAATGGGGTTTTGCTGAATTTATATCGAGATGGTCAAGATTACATCGGTTGGCATAGTGATGATGAAAAAGACTTAGCTAAAGGTGCGGTAATTGGTTCTCTGAGTTTGGGGGAAACCAGGCGGTTTATTTTTAGACGGAGGGACGATCATCAAAACAAAATTGAACTGAGTTTAAGTGATGGCGATTTTTTAATTATGGGTGGCGAAACTCAAAAGTTTTGGCAGCATCATGTTCCTAAGAGTGCTAAATCGACTCAACCTAGAATTAATTTAACTTTTCGGGTGATTAAATAAAAGAAGAAACCCCTTTCCCCCAAGTGCCCCTCAGTGCAAGACTGGAGAAACCGGGTTTCTATCAAGGTGTCTGGTTTTCAGCAAAAATATCTCAAAAGAAACCCGGTTTCTTTTCCCCCAGGGAGCCCTTTAGAAACCGGGTTTCTTGGGAAAATCTCGCTATTGATGCAGAGATGATCACACAAACCCGGTTTCTTTTCCCCCAATTGCCCAACACAATTACCCATCACCCATCACCCATCACCCATCACCCATTACCCATGATTTTTAGAGCCTAAAATCAAGTGCATTAACCCATCAACAATTCGATCGCGATGTATGGGGATAATCTCCTTACCGTGTAACAATTCCTGCGTCACAATAAAATAAAGAGCCGATCCCAGAAAAATCCGCGCAGTCGCTTCAGGATCAGGCAAATTCAACTCCGGGCGAGAAGCCAAATAAGAAGTCAAACGCTCAATCACAATTTGGGCAAAATTGCGAAGAAACATTTGTGCTAACTCAGGAAAACGCCCCGACTCACCAATCACCAACCTCAAAAAGCCAAGAAACTGGTGATCACTCTCCATTTTCTTAATCAAAGTCTCGGCTAATTGTCGCAGAGCTAACTCTGGTGGCTCTAACTGTAATTCAATATCCATAATTCTTTCTTGCGCTAAACGCGACATCAAAGCATTAAAGAGCCCTTCCTTGTCTTTAAAGTAGCTGTACACCGTCGCCTTTGACACCCCCGCGGCCGCAGCAACGCGATCCATACTTGTCGCGACATACCCGTGAGCCAAAAACTCCTGCATCGCACCCAGCAGGATTTTATCTTCCTTGTCCACCGTCGTCGCGGGGTCTAGTTCATTCAGTTTAGCCCGTCTCATTACTGGTTCCATAAAAATTTTTATTTAGGGGGTTGACACTATCCTACTAAACCGTATAGTATAAAGTCAAGACAAAACTAAACCGTCTAGTTAACCCCCAAGAGGTGTGTTATGGTAAGCCGCGCAACTGCCGAAAGTTTCTCCTCCACATCATCCCTGAGCCGCCAACTCCTAGCCCTGATGGCAGCAGCCACCCTCGCGGCAGGGGCAGGGACAACCTATGTACTGACACGCTCTTCCTCATCTCCAGAAGTACCAACAGCCCTCGCGAGTGTCCCTCAACTCACCACCATCACCGCCCTAGGGCGACTGGAACCCCAAGGGGAAGTCTTTACCCTTTCTGGCTCCAGTAATGCCGATGGCAACCGGGTTGACAAACTCTTCGTCCAAGAAGGAGACTGGGTAAAAACAAACCAAACGATCGCGCTTCTCGACAGCTATGATCGCCTGCAAGCGGCCCTCAACCAAGCCCAAGAGCAAGTGCGAGTCACCCAAGCCAAGCTCGCGACTGTCAAAGCCGGAGCCAAAACCGGAGAAATTCAAGCCCAAAAAGCTACCATTTCGCGCTTAGAAGCCGAACGGGAAACGGACATCGAAGCCGCGCAAGCCGTCCTCAACCGCCTCCAAGCCGAACGCGCCACCGAGATTGAAGCCCAACAAGCCGTAATCGCGCGCTTCCAAGCCGAACGCGCCACCGACATTGAATCCCAACAAGCCACGATTGCCCGCATCGAAGCGGAAAAACAAGGGGACATCGAAGGGCAAGAAGCCGCGATCGCGCGCCTCCAAGCGGAACTCCACAATGCCCAAACCGAGGCTGGGCGCTACGAACAACTGCAACAAGAAGGAGCAATCTCACTCGAACAACTAGACAGCAAACGCCTCACCCTCGAAACCTCCCAACAAAAACTCAAGGAAGCCCAAACAACCCTCACCCGCATCCGTTCCTCGCGTGAACAACAAATCAACGAATCCCAAGCCAAACTGAGCCAAATTCAGCAATCGCGCCAACAACAAATCAACGAAGCCCAAGCCAAACTGAGCCAAATTCAGCAATCGCGCCAACAACAAATCAACGAAGCCCAAGCCAAACTCAACCAAGCCCAAACCGCCAAACTTGCCCAGATTACAGAAGCCAAAGCCACCCTTGATCGCATCACCGAAGTCCGCCCCGTCGATGTACAAACCGCCGAAGCCGAAGTCAACGCCGCGATCGCGACGGCGAAACAAGCCGAAGCCAACCTCAACCTCGCGTACATCCGCGCCCCCAGAGACGCTCAAGTGCTAAAAATTTACGCCCATCCAGGGGAAAGAATCGGTAACGATGGCATCGCGCAACTGGGACAAACCCGCGCCATGTACGCCGTAGCCGAAGTTTACGAAAGCGATGTCAAGAAAGTACAAATCGGACAAAAAGCCAAAATTACTAGCACTTCTTTTACAGAAGAATTAGAAGGACGCGTCGAACGCATTGGCCTACAAGTGCTCAAACAAAATGTTATTAACACCGATCCTTCCGCGAACATTGACGGCCGTATAGTTGAAGTCAGAATCCGTTTAAATGAAAATTCCAGCCAGAAAGTTTCAGGATTAACCAATTTGCAAGTCAAGGTAGTAATTGAACAATGATGAGACTACTAAAATCCCTCCAACGCAGAACTCCCCTAGGATGGTTACAACTTAGTCACGACAAAGGAAGAATGTTAGTCGCGACTGCCGGAATTGCCTTTGCTGATATCCTCATGTTTATGCAGTTTGGCTTTCAAAATGCCCTCTATAGTAGTAATACTCGTCTCCACCAAATCCTTGATGCGGACATAGTTTTAATCAGTCCCCAAGCCTTAAATATGACTAATCTATCGGACTTTTCTCGGCGACGGTTATATCAGGCGATGAATGTACCCGGAGTCGAATACGCGGATGGTTTTTATGCTAAACTTGGTGTTTGGAAAAATCCCAAAACCAAGCAGAAAAGTTCTATTTTTATAGTGGGAGTTAACCCCGATCGTCCTGCCTTTGAGCTTCCAGAAATTAAACGCAATGGGAATGTAATTAAACTCCCCGATACAGTTTTATTTGACGAAGCCTCCAGAGGGGATTACCAAGACGCGATCGGGCAAATTAAACAAGGAAAACCCGTAACCACAGAAATCGATCGTCGCACCATTACCATCAGCGGCTTATTCAAAGTGGGAGCCTCCTTTGCCGCCGATGGAACCCTTGTCACCAGTGACCAAAATTTTCTGAGATTATTTCCCAAACAGCAAGCAGGTAGCATCAACGCCGGTTTAATTCATCTTAAACCCGGAGCCAATCCAGTACAGGTACAAAACGCCTTAAAAACTTACCTTCCCAATGACGTTAAAGTATTGACAAAAACAGAATTTATTGAATTTGAAAAAAATTACTGGACTAATAATACCGCGGTGGGTTTTGTCTTTAATTTAGGCGCAGCAATGGGCTTTATTGTTGGCGTTATTATTGTCTATCAAGTCCTCTCCACCGATGTGAGCGACCACTTAGCAGAATACGCGACTTTTAAAGCAATGGGATACCGCAATCTATACTTACTCAGCATCGTCTTTGAAGAAGCACTCATTCTTTCGCTCCTGGGATTTATACCCGGAGTCGGCATCTCTATCTGGCTTTATGCTTTGACGAGAAAAGCGACCAACTTACCCATGTATATGACCTTAATTAGTGCCGGAACTGTCTTAATTTTAACCCTAATTATGTGTAGTATTTCAGGAACTATTGCCACCCGCAAACTGCAATCGGCCGACCCCGCGGATATCTTTTAAGTATAGCATAAGTAAGACTGATGAAGACATCATTCCTACATAAATTAATAGTTTCAGGAATGAATTAATCCAAGCTGTTGCTGTTGCTCTAAAATAGAATTAGTTTAGGTATAGTGTTGACCTTTCAGAAGTAAAACTTGTGGCACAGGCATCTTGCCTGTGACGGGCTAAGGCCCTTACCACATTTACATCTCATTTAAAAATTCTATATTGCCGATTCTATTAATTCAGCAAGTTATTACAAAATTACTGCAAAACTATGAAATTTATGACAACAGAAAATAACCCAGATAAGGGAATATTACAACCGGTAATAGTCATTGAGAAACTTGACCATTACTTTGGTCAAGGTCAACTGAAAAAACAGGTACTCTTCGACATTAACCTCGAAATCAATGGGGGTGAAATTATCATTATGACCGGGCCATCCGGTTCAGGAAAAACCACCCTATTAACCTTAATTGGGGGATTACGTTCTGCACAGATAGGTAGCCTGAAAATCCTGGGAAAAGAACTCTGTAAAGCCAATACCGAACAATTAGTGCAAGCGCGGCGCAAAATTGGCTATATCTTCCAAGCCCATAACCTGCACCGTAGCTTAACTGCCCTCCAAAACGTGCAAATGGGCTTAGAATTGCATCCGAAAATATCCAAACCCGAAATGCGGAAACGCTCAACAGAAATGTTAGAATTAGTAGGACTTGAAAAGCGCATTAACTATTATCCCGATGACTTATCAGGGGGACAAAAACAACGAGTCGCGATCGCGCGTGCCCTCGTCAGTCATCCCCAAATAGTCTTAGCCGATGAACCCACCGCGGCTCTCGATAGCAAATCCGGTCGTGAAGTCGTCAATATCATGCACAAACTGGCGAAAGAACAGGGTTGTACTATTCTTTTAGTAACCCACGATAATCGTATTTTAGACATTGCGGATCGAATCGTTCACATGGAAGATGGACAACTCGCCAATAATAATTAAAATTGCTCGATCAGAAGACACGCGATCGTATTTAGGGCGAAGCATTCGGGCAAAGAATATGTTCTATTTTTCACGATAACTGTCAGGAGCAGCCCCCCCGAAAAATTCAATTACTTATTGCTTCTTCATTCTTCCTTTGTGCCTTTGTGTCTTTGTGGTTTATTACATTATTCTTCTTCCCTTTTCCTGATTCCTTTATTCTCTTGAGAGAGGAATTTTTGTTGAGCTAATTCCGCCTTATATTAATTCGGAAAAGTAGGGACACGGCAGTGCCGTATCCCTACAAAGGCAAAATTTTCACAAATGATATTAGTTGTAGGTTGGGTTGAGGTAACGAAACCCAACAACCAGGATTTTGGGGAGAGTGTTGGGTTTCACTGCGTTTAACCCAACCTACTATCTATTCGTGAAGTTGTAGGTTGGGTTGAGGAAACGAAACCCAACAACCAGGATTTTGGGGAGAGTGTTGGGTTTCACTGCGTTTAACCCAACCTACTATCTATTTCGTAAAGTTGTAGGTTGGGTTGAGGAAACGAAACCCAACAACCAGGATTTTGGGGAGAGTGTTGGGTTTCACTGCGTTTAACCCAACCTACTATCTATTTCGTGAAGTTGTAGGTTGGGTTGAGGAAACGAAACCCAACAACCAGGATTTTGGGGAGAGTGTTGGGTTTCACTGCGTTTAACCCAACCTACTATCTATTTCGTAAAGTTGTAGGTTGGGTTGAGGAAACGAAACCCAACAACCAGGATTTTGGGGAGAGTGTTGGGTTTCACTGCGTTTAACCCAACCTACTATCTATTCGTGAAGTTGTAGGTTGGGTTGAGGAAACGAAACCCAACAACCAGGATTTTGGGGAGAGTGTTGGGTTTCACTGCGTTTAACCCAACCTACTATCTATTTCGTGAAGTTGTAGGTTGGGTTGAGGAAACGAAACCCAACAACCAGGATTTTGGGGAGAGTGTTGGGTTTCACTGCGTTTAACCCAACCTACTATCTAGTTGAGGTAACGAAACCCAACAACCGGCTTTTTGGGAGTGGGAGATTTGGGTTTCACTGCGTTTAACCCAACCTACTATCTAGTTGAGGTAACGAAACCCAACTTAAGCTCTGTGGATTTAGGAACACCTGATTCTCTTAATAATTATTTGAAAGAAGCAGTGCTTAAGGAGGCTGTGCGTGCCATCTAGGAGTTTTGAAAACAGGATTCGAGAGAGATATATTGGAGGCTATTGTTGAAATTGAGAGTTTTACGGAAGGTATCACTTTTGCGGAATTTCAGCAAGATTAAATAACTATCAAAGCGGTGCTTTATAATAGGGCGATTATTGGTGAAGCAGCAAATAGTTTAATGCCGGATTATTGAAGAGATTTACCCGGAAATTCCCTGGATTGATGTTCGTGGTATGCGTAATGTGGTTATTCACGAATATTTTAAGGTTAATCTTGTTATTATCTGGCAAAAATTAAAGATGATTTAGTACCTTTAGCCTCGACTTTAGCTCAGTTAATACAATAATAGCCGTGATTTTATCTAGTTGTAGGTTGGGTTGGGTTTCGTTACCTCAACCCAACCTAAACATAACTGGTAAAAAATCGCGATAAACCGGATTACATATCCTAACTCTGTTAAAAATCCCTGGTTAAAATTTTCCTCCATTTTCCACCCAATCTAAAATACGATTCCATCCCCACCATCGATCGCGATCACCATTTTGATGTTGACCAATTTTACTACTAATATACCCCACATGACCGCCATATTCGGTTAAGAGTAAATCGATCGCGTGATTTTCTTGAGCCAATTTTTCCAAATCAGGAATAATACTCGGATCAAACATGGGATCATCCGCGGCATATAAAATTAATGTCGGCTTATGAAAATCCGGTAAAATACGCAAGGCACTACTCGCGTCATAATACTCTTCCACTGACGCAAAACCTAATCGCCCAATCACTAACTCATGATCAAATCCCCAAATAGTATTTGCTCGCGCAATTGCTTGAGGATCAATAGTACCCGGATGATATTTAGCAATGTTTTTCGCTAACTTCTTTAACTCCCTCGCGATCGCACGCTCCAAAAACTTACCCCAATCATCTTTTACCAAATAAGATAAAGAGCGATTAGAATCAACACTAGGACAAATCACCGCACCACCGCCAATATCTGATTCTGTTATCTCGATATCCTCACCCCAAGATGAAATAGTTTGTCCTGCTTTTACCCCCCATAAAGCTAATTGTCCTCCTAAAGAATAACCCGTTAACCAAAAAGGTGCTGGACATCCTAATTGTTTAGCCCTATTAGCAATACGGATAAAATCTTCACCTTCAAATAGTCCATCAGATGTTAAAGTCGGAGATAATTCTGCGGTTTTACCATGAGCACGCCAGTCAAATAAAACCACGGCATAACCCTGAGCAAAAGCTTTTCTCCCAAGGATTTTGAGATACCATTGATTGTCTAAATCTCCGGTAATTCCATAGGTTCCCACAAAGGTTCCTTTCGGGTTTTCTGGAATCGCAAACTTCCCAAAAATCGGCACATTATTCGCACCTGTAAAAATGTATTCTTGATAATTCGGTTCAGGATCATTAATCCGTTTTTCCCAACTTCGACTCGCACGAAATACCGCGTACAACGTCATTAATAAACCATTTTTAAGATGCCAAGGTGGTGTGTATTGCATAGGATGGGTAATGGGTAATGGGTAATGGGTAATAGGTAATGGGTAATGGGTAATAGGTAATGGGTAATGGGTAATAGGGAGCATCTCCTAAACGTAAATTGGCAGTGGGAGCGTCTCGCTCCCTATTAGATTCCTAGGGAGCGAGACGCTCCCACTACAGTTTTTTTTGCAACTGTGAGATGCTCCCTGGGTAATAGGTAATAGAGAATAGGGAATAGAGAATAGTTAAAAATTAACCTTCTTCCTTCTTCCTTCTTCCTTCTTCCTTCTTCCTTCTTCCTTCTTCCTTCTTCCCTCTTCCTTCTTCCCTCTTCCTTCTTCCTTCTTCCTTCTTCCTTCTTCCTTTATTCCTTCTGTGATTTTTGTTGAGCTAATTCGGCTTTTGCTTGTTGCCAAAGTCTTTCAAATTCTTGGAGGGAATATTCAGAAAGAGGCCGATCGCGATAAGCTTCCACCTTAGAAAAACGCTGAATAAAACGCAGATTAGTCTCATGTAACGCGTCAGAAGGATCAAGATCATGCCATCGGGCTAAATTAATAATCACAAATAATAAATCACCTAATTCCCCTTGTTGTGCCGCCTTATCTTCATGTTTTAACGCGTGTTGAAATTCTCCTAACTCTTCGTGAAATTTCGTCCAAACGTCCTCAACGGTTTCCCATTCAAATCCTGCGGCCGCGGCTTTTTTCGAGATTTTCATTCCTGCCATGAGGGGAGGCATTTGACGGGTATATTTACTTAATTTTGCAGATAAAGAAGGCGTTTTGTCCGTTTCCCCTTTTTCCTGTGCCTTGATTTGTTCCCAATTTTGATGCACTTCTTCCACACTATTAACCTCAATATCTCCAAAAACATGAGGATGACGGCGAATCAGTTTTTCACTAATACTTTTGGCGACATCTTCTAAGGTGAAATCATTGACTTCACTGGCGATTTGTGCTTGTAAAATTACTTGTAATAATAAATCGCCTAATTCTTCTACGATCGCGTCTCTTTCGCGACGGCGAATAGCATCAACCACTTCATAAGCTTCTTCAATAATATAAGGGATTAAAGTTTCAGGCGTTTGGGCTAAATCCCAAGGACAACCCCCCAGGGGATCGCGTAATTGAGCCACCACATCAATTAATTCTTGAATAGAGGTTAAAATGGGAGAAACAGTCATGGCAGTTTTTTTCCTTTACTACGGGTAGTAGATTTAGTTTTTCTTTTCTTCATTTTAATGTTGACAGTAGGAGTGAGAAAACCACGCCATCCTTGTTTTTTCAATCGTTTATAGGCCGAGCCTCCCCAGTCCATTAAAGAATGACTCATCGCGCCCAATTCTAAACCAATATAAAGCGCGCTCCATTCTCGATAATATTGGGTAAACGATCGCGCTATTTGTAACATTAACCATTGTCGTAATGATGCCATATCCCCAAAAAATTGCGCGATCGTCAATGCCAAAATAGCAAAAACCGCAATCCAAATACCAAAATAAACCATCCGAAGGGCCGTCCCGATCAGAGGCCCATGAGATAAAAAGGCGCGATGACGTAAACTGTCTTGATAGGGACGCCAGATCCAACGAAACCATCCCCAGCGTTGATATTGACGGGAGTAAATGTCCAAATCCGGGCCAAACATTAACCCCCCCAATAAAAAACCCCCTGATATAATTAAAGTAAGCAAACCACTCCGTGTCTGTCCAAACGTCAGTGCCGCAACGACTGGCAGACTCCAAAGGGTAACGCGATCGTGGGTGCGGCCAGAAGGCATGAAAAAAAATTTGGGAAACTACTTGATTTTTGATTGTACCTTGTGTTATATTCATATCTCGTGAGTGAAAACGGGCGGTTAACTCAGCGGTAGAGTGTCTCCCTTACAAGGAGAAAGCCACAGGTTCAAATCCTGTACCGCCCATATCATAGGATTTAGGCAGAAATCCGGTTTCTTTGAGAAGCCCCGTTTCTTTACCAAAGTTTTTTTGGTTGAGCAAAGCCTGATACTATAACAAAATCTTGGTAAAATGTAACATTTGATTACATCATGTATTCCCTATGAGTCAGCATTTAGACAATATCCCTCCCCACGGCGGTATCCTCATTAATCGTATTGCCACTTTGGATCAACGGCAAGATTTTCTTGATAAAGCAAATTCCCTTCCTCGTCTTCAGTTATCCGATCGCGCCTTATCGGATGTACAAATGATCGCGATCGGAGCCTATAGTCCCCTAACCGGGTTTATGGAAGAAGCTGATTATAAATCAGTAGTCAAGAATATGCGTTTAGCCAATGGACTACCCTGGGCAGTACCCGTTACCCTTCCCGTATCCGAGGAAATTGGCAACAGCCTTGAGGAAGGGACAATGATCCGTTTAGACTCTCCCCAAGGTGAATTTATCGGAATTTTACAATTAACCCAAAAATATCGCTATAACAAAGAAGAAGAAGCGATAAATGTTTATCGCACAGATGATTTAAAACACCCCGGAGTCGCGGTATTAGATCAACAAGGCCCCATCAATTTAGCCGGACAAATATTGTTATTAGAACGTTTGCCCCATGCCGAATTTCCCAAATATCAAATTGATCCAGCCAAATCGAGAATTTTATTTAAAGAAAAAGGATGGAAAACCATAGTCGGTTTCCAAACTCGTAACCCCATTCACCGAGCCCATGAATATATTCAAAAATGCGCGATGGAAGTGGTAGACGGATTATTTTTACATCCTTTAGTCGGTGCAACCAAAGACGATGATATTCCCGCGGATGTGCGGATGCGCTGTTATGAAATTCTCATAGATAAATATTATCCCACAGAACGTGTCATTTTAGCAATTAATCCCGCCGCGATGCGCTATGCCGGCCCCCGTGAAGCCATTTTCCACGCGATCATTCGTAAAAATTATGGTTGTACTCATTTTATTGTGGGACGCGATCACGCGGGAGTTGGTAATTATTATGGGACCTATGATGCCCAATATATATTTGAAGAATTTGAGCCTGGGGAATTAGGGATTATACCGATGATGTTTGAACACGCGTTTTATTGTTCTTTAACGGGACAAATGGCGACAACAAAAACCAGTCCAAGCAAACCGGAACAACGAGTACATTTATCTGGGACAAAAGTGCGGGAAATGTTACGCAATGGGCAATTACCACCACCGGAATTTTCCCGTCCTGAAGTAGCCGCGGAATTAGCGAAGGCAATGAATATTTTTAGTTATGCTATTTAGCCAATAGAAGAAACCGGGTTTCAATAGAAACCCGGTTTTTGAGTAAATCTCCACCTTTCATACCTTCAGATAACAAATCTCTTTAACATTTGCATCAAAATGATCTATAGCACTTCTTGGATAGATGAGGTATTCATTTAAACTTTAAACCCTTGATAGGACTGGGTTTTGGCATACTCTATCTTTGTGAGAACCGCTATATTTCGGATGCAAAATTAAACCGTAAGTGGTTATTAGATAATCACCCTTTATTAAGCCCATTGTTAAAAACTAGAAAAATCTAGTGATTAAGAAACAAAAAAAACGAAACCCACACGACTATACGAGAGCGTGTGGGAAACCAGACAAAAAGCATTAGATATACTTTTCGACTGTACTAGAAAGAGTCGTTTTGGGTACGGCTCCAACTACTATATCCACCTTTTGTCCCCCCTTGAAAATCATCAGTGTGGGAATACTGCGGATACCGTATTGGCTGGCAACCTGTGGATTTTCATCAGTATTGACCTTAACCACCTTCAGTTGACCATCATATTGGGCAGCAATTTCATCCACAACAGGTGCGACCATTCGGCAGGGACCACACCATGGAGCCCAAAAATCCACTAATACGGGAAGCTCACTTTCAAGGACTTCCTGCTTAAAGGTAGCGTCGGTAACTTGTGCGGATCCTGACATCCCTAGCCTTCCTTCTTACATAGTCTATTCTCAAGTCCTTAGTTTAGCAAAAATTTGTCATTTATGTTCGATCGCGGATAAATCTTTATCTAATTTCCCCTTCTTCCCAGAAAAACAGTTTTTGTGTTTTGTGTTTTTCATTTTTATTCTCCTTTGATCGGGAGAGCCAACCCAGGAGATAGTAAGTGAATCTAATATTTTGACTGCGTAGTAAATAGTTCACCCGAAAAAGGAACCGCCCAAACCTGCGTTCGGGCGGAGTGTGGTGTGAGGAGTGAACGGAAACATTTGTCTCCGCTTTCTCTATTGTGTCACTTCCGTCTCAAAAATTCCAGATCATTGTGTAATTTTTGAGACGAATTATGACAAATTGTCAGAGGTATAGTATTAAGTCTGGGTAAAGTAAGTAAAACTACTTACCCATGCCTAATTGTTGAGCCTTTTGATATACCTTACCCTCAGTCAACAGAGATGGCGCGATCACCACTTCGACTTGTTGCATTTCCTTAATATCGTTGGCGCCTAAAGTCCCCATACTGGTTTTCAGGGCACCCAACAAGTTATGAGTACCATCATCTAATTGAGCCGGGCCACGCAAAATTTGCTCGAGGGAGCCCGTTGTTCCCACACGAATGCGAGTCCCACGGGGTAAAACGGGGCTAGGAGTAGCCATTCCCCAGTGATAACCGCGTCCAGGGGCTTCTGCGGCGCGGGCGAAGGGCGATCCAATCATTACTCCATCGGCTCCACAGGCAATACACTTACAAATATCGCCTCCTGTAATTAACCCACCATCGGCAATAATGGGGATATAATTACCAGTTTCTCGGAAATAATCATCGCGTGCCGCGGCACAGTCAGCCACCGCGGTCGCTTGGGGAATCCCTACCCCCAAAACACCACGAGAAGTACAGGCAGCACCCGGGCCAATACCAACGAGAATGCCCGCGACACCTGTTTTTAATAAATCTAAAGTTACTTCATAGGTAACACAATTGCCCACAATAATTGGCATGGGCATCTCTTCACAAAATTGATATAGATCCAAAGGTGTGATCGACTCGGGCGCGATATAAGAGGTAGAAACCACTGTCGCTTGCACAAAGAAAAGATCGGCTCCCGCCTCGGCCACCACAGTACCATATTTACTCGCGCCGGCGGGAGTTGCACTAACGGCTGCAATTCCCCCTTGGGATTTAATTTCCTTAATACGCTGCTGGATTAATTCTGGCTTAATTGGTTCGGCATAAAGTTCCTGCATTAACGTCACAAATCCATCTTTTCCCACAGACGCGATGCGATCTAATATAGATTCAGGATTTTCATAACGGGTGTGAATGCCCTCTAAGTTGAGAACACCCAGAGCTCCCAGTTTCGATAAAAGGACGGCCATTTTCACATCCACTACCCCATCCATTGCACTAGCAATAATTGGGATTTCTCGTTCTATGCCACCGATTGTCCAGCGGGTATCTGGTAAACTGGGGTCAATGGTGCGCGAACCCGGAACTAGAGCAATTTCATCGATTCCATAAGCACGACGAGCTATTTTGCCTCGTCCAATTTGAATTTCCACTTCTATAACCTACTCCCAATAGTGTTTCAGTTAGGGTATCATTTTTCCTGATTAATTGTGATATGTGTGCCCAATTACACCCCAGTCAGTCACGCGTTGTTATTATTGTTGGGTTAATTCGACGGGCAATTTTAGATAATTGTCGTAAATTGGGCCCGATCGCGCCTCGCCTCTGTCAAGTCTGCCCTTGTGATATTAATATCTTCAAAGATAAGATGGCATTGCTTAAGTCTGCCCCTGCTAAATTCCTTTGATCGAGCATGATATTAGTGAAGTTAGCACCCTGTAGGTTTCTTTGTGTCATTATGGATGTACGAAAAATCAGGCTCGGTAAGTTGGAATAACTAATGATTGCTCAACTTGCCGCGATCATCGATGATAATAACTTAGGAGAAAAAGAGGTTATGCTCAATTTTTTGTTGACTTGGGTAGTGTCGGCTGTTTCTATCCTTGTTACGGCTAAATTTGTCCCTGGTATTCATGTTGACACGTTTCAAGCGGCGTTGTTAGCCGCGGGTATTATTGGGTTTATTAATGCTATTGTTAGACCCATTATTACTCTTTTCACTTTGCCTTTGACTATTCTCTCTTTGGGGTTATTTCTTTTTGTTGTTAATGCGATTTCTTTATCCCTCGCGGGTTGGTTATCCTCTGTGTTTAAGATTGGTTTTTCTGTGGACGGTTTTTGGCCGGCTTTCTTTGGCGCGATCGTTCTTTCTCTTGTTTCTGGACTCCTGAGCAAATTTGTTAATTTGGATGAAAATACCGAGGGCTAAATTATTATTTTTTTGAAACCGCTCCTAAACGCTCCTAAACGCAGATATAGCAATCCTGGTAAAAACGTAGGGGTAGAGCCCCCGTGCCTACCCCTGATCAATCGGGGCAACCACGGGGGGATTGCCCCTACAAAAATATTACGATTCAAATAGGATTGCTATAGATTTTGACATCCTGATTATTTCTGTGTTTATCTGTGTTTATCTGTGGTTGGATTTTATCTTTAAGGACAAAGATAAGTGTATCGACTTAAACTGCGTTCATAATTTTGCAGTAAAAGTTGTGATTCGGCTATGGTGATTTCATTGTGTTGTAAGGCGTTTTCGGTTTGACGACGAATACTTTCTACTAAGTTTTCGGCATCATATTGAACATAACTTACTATTTCTTTCATGGTATCACCTTTGACGACGTGCTCAATTTTATAACCTGATGGTGTTAATTGAATGTGTACTACATTTGTATCGCCAAATAGGTTATGCAAACTCCCCATTATTTCTTGATAAGCACCGCCTAGGAATAACCCTAAATAATAGGGTTCGTCGGTTTTAAATTTATGGAGTTCTAGGACTTTTTTGACATCTTTTAGATCAATAAATTGGTCGATTTTTCCGTCACTATCACAGGTGAGATCGGCTAATATTGCTCGTTGGGTGGGTTCTTCTTGGAGTCGATGAATGGGGAGTATGGGAAATAGTTGATCGATCGCCCAACTATCGGGGGCTGATTGAAAGACGGAAAGGTTGATATAATAGATGGATGCCATCGTTTTTTCTAAGTCTTCTAAGTCATCGGGAACGTAATCTTGTTCTTCAATAATGGCTTGGATTTTTTGACAACAAGCCCAATAAATTTTTTCGACTTTTGCCCGATCGCGCATACTAAAATAGCCTAAATTAAAGAGACTAATGACTTCTTCTTTGAATTGACTGGCATCGTGATAAACTTCCTGATAGTTTTCTGGGTTAATGGAGAGATAAGTTTCGTATAAATTCCGTAAAATCATGTGCTCGTCATCCTTGACGGGTTCGGGCTCTGCGGAGGGGACATCACTAATTCCTAAGACATCAAAAATTAATACTGATTGATGGGACGCGATCGCCCGTCCACTTTCACTAATTAAAATAGGAACGGCAATTTTATGTTGTTCACACGCGTCTTTTACACCCGCGACGACATCGTTCGCGTAATTCTGCATATTATAGTTTTTCGACGCGGGAAAATTAGTTTTTGAACCGTCATAGTCAACCCCTAAACCGCCTCCCACGTCTAAGTATTTCATATTCGCGCCTAATTTGGCTAATTCTACATAAATATAACTGGCTTCGCGGATGGCTTCTTTAATGACACGAATCGATGATATTTGAGAACCAATATGAAAATGAAGCAGTTCTAAACAGTCTAACATTTCGGCTTTCTCTAGTTGTTCCACTGCTTCAATAATTTCGGGAATGGTTAAACCAAATTTAGCGCGATCGCCGGAGGAAATCCCCCAACGTCCACTTCCTTTTGTACTGAGTTTCGCCCGCACTCCTAACATAGGTTTAAGTCCTAATTTGCGACTGGCTTCTATGACAAGGGATACTTCTTCTACTTGTTCTAAAACAATGACCGCGTTTTTCCCTAAACAACGGGCTAAAATAGCAGTTTCTACATATTCTCTATCTTTATAACCATTACAAATTAACATCGAATCTGGGGTTTGTAACATAGCTAAAGCAATCATTAATTCGGGTTTTGAACCAGCTTCTAAACCAAAATTAAAGGGTTTCCCAAATCGGACTAAATCTTCGATTAAATGACGATTTTGATTACATTTTACTGGAAAGACTCCGCGATAAACATTTTTGTAATTATAACGAGCTATGGCTTGGGAAAAACAATCATTTAGTCGTTCTATTCTATCTTCTAAAATATCGCTAAATCGAATTAAAAGAGGCAGAGCTAAATTGCGTAATTTTAAACCTTCGACTAATTCATAAAGGTCAATAGAGCCTCCGCAATCTGCCTTGGGAGAAACTGTAATATGACCGGATTCGTTAATGGAAAAATAGGGTTCCCCCCAACCTTGAATACGATATAATTTTTCACTATCTTCAATCGTCCAAGATGGCTCGGAGGGGGTTGTCATCACTTCCAAAGATGGAGGGAGTAATGTGAGTAACTCTTGAGAATTAGAGCCTTGAGAGGATGGTGCATCAATAACATCAATATCAGAATCCGCGGTAATAGGAGAAACACTCATCACTGACTAACCTCGTAATAATAGTATCAAACCCATAGTTTAACTTATATTGACCTTAAGGTTAAGTTTTTCTCCTTGAGAACTGGCTGGGACATTCTTTAATCAGTTTTTAATCATAAGTTAACCTTGAGGCGGTTCACAGGAGCAAGATTGCCCAAAACAAGGTAATCTTATTTTTTGTAGAACTTGAACCCATTTGAGGATAGAGACTTGGAACGTACTTTTTTAGCCATTAAACCCGATGGTGTCCAACGGGGACTTGTGGGCACAATTATCAGTCGCTTTGAAACCAAAGGCTTTAAGCTTATTGGTTTGAAGCTGTTGAATGTGAGTCGGGAATTGGCCGAAAAACATTATGATGTCCACAAGGAAAGACCCTTTTTCCCTGGTTTAGTCGATTTTATCACCTCTGGCCCTGTAGTCGCGATGGTTTGGGAGGGTGATGGTGTGGTTGCCTCGGCTCGTAAAATTATTGGCGCGACTAATCCCCTTAATGCTGAACCGGGTACTATTCGTGGTGACTTTGGTATTAGTGTAGGTCGTAATTTGATTCACGGCTCCGACGCGATCGAAACTGGCCAACGAGAAATTAGTCTCTGGTTTACACAAGAGGAATTGGCTAACTGGGAACCTAGTATTAAATCTTGGCTGGTTGAGTAATTATTTTTAATACTGGGCTAATGGCTAAGGGCTAATGACTGCTTTTTTCAGTCTTAGTTATTAGCCATTGGTTTTCTGGGGACAGTATTACTCAATTCGTCAAGGGTAAAATTCCGTCAATGAGTGTAGGGATAGCTCGAATGGGGAAACCTGACATTTTAACAATTTGCGAGTAGCATAGAGATATCACCCCTTTGCACGCGTGAACCAGGAGATTATCATGAATCAAGGCAACTCGAAATTTTTTCATAATATTGCTAGTCTTAGTAATTGGATTATTATCTTGGGAATTGCCTGGATCTTGGGAACTATTGGTTTAGGTTGGGTGATTAATTCCCTTTTAATTGTAATTGCTTTATTGTTATTAACGCCGACGATCGCGTTTTTTGTTTTACGTTGGTGGCTAAATCGCAATTTGATTTCTGCCCCTTGTCCTGTGTGTAATTATGAGTTTACCGCGTTTCAGAAGACTGAATGTCAATGTCCCAATTGTGGGGAGGTTTTACAGGTCCAAAAAGGTAAGTTTGAACGGTTAATGCCTCCGGGTACTATTGATGTAACCGCGGTTGATGTATCTGTCTCTCAGTTATCTCCTTTTGATGATTAATACCAATTTCCCAAAATCATCGGTTGCATTATGTGATCCCCCTAAATCCCCACCGCATCCTACAGGGCAGGCTAGGGGGTTCTCAAGGGTTCACCCGCGTAGTTTTTGGTTCTACCAAAGTTGTTATGTAAAATCACAAAAAAAAACTACTCTCGTAAAGCTCTCAAGGGTAGGTCTTTTAGATTTAGGCACAAGTAAAGAAGTCTGTCGAGAAAAATTCGGTTCAGTCGAGTCCTTAATAAGCGGTCATTTCTCATCGCCCTTTCGATATTCAGCATGGGATTAACCTTTTTACACCTTTATTATTTATTTCTTTGAGAATTTTCGGCGCGATCGCCCTTTTTTTTGAGCAATAAGTCTAGGGTTTTAGTGATTTTTTAATAAACCTTATTTGCGACATAAAAACCTTCAGCTAGTTTGCTCATTCAGATCTTTCCCTGTTCACCCACTTATCTCATTTTTTTCCGTCTATTAAATTAGGTATTATCGCAAATTTTTCTTCCGGATATTTTATCATTCTTTTTTTACCTCATAAGATTGTTTGATAAATTAATACACTAAATTATCGTGTTTATACAAATAAAATTTATCTTGATGATTCGATATTAATCTGAGTCAACCAATGTCCATTTCGGGAGAAAAATCACTAAATAAATTAATATATTTGCCAGGAATTATACCCGAAAAATTACCTGATAGAACTATTAAAAAAATAAAATGTCGTTTTTTGTGCTAAAATTTAACACAAAATGGTTACTCTAATCCTCTAGGTAAATTTTTGTAACAAGTTTCCATACTTCTGTGCTAAAATATGGTAATTTTATGGAAATAGACGAAAAAAACCGGTTGATTTATGATCAATAGTGATTTACCTAAAATCCCTCAAAGGAGAAACCCGGTTTCGGTCTATCAATAAATATGTCACTCCAAATTTATTTCTTATGAAATTGATACCCAAAATCGGTAATTTTGCCTTACAGGTAGCAATTATTACTTTAGCGACTCCAGTTTTTGCAGAAACGGTTAATTTTACCCTTCTACAACTTAATGATATTTATGAAATTACCCCTATTCAAGGAGGAAAAAGGGGCGGTTTAGCGCGTGTTGCGACAATTCGTAAACAACTTTTACAACAAAATCCTCGCACTTATACAATTTTAGCAGGTGATGTCTTTAGTCCTTCGGCTTTAGGTACTGCGAAAATCAATGGTAAACCTTTGGCTGGTCAACAAATGGTCGCGGTAATGAATAGTCTCGGTTTAGATTACGCGACTTTTGGTAATCACGAATTTGATATTCCTGAAAATTTCTTTTTAGAGCGATTAAAAGAATCTACGTTTACTTGGTTTTCCGGCAATGTTTCTGATAAAAATGGTAAATCTTTTCCCCAGGTTCCTCGCTCTTTTATTTTCAATGTTAAAGGCGATCGCGCGGCGAATATTCGTATCGGTTTAATTGGTGTTACTATAGGAAGTAATCCGGCGAACTATGTCACATATAAAGATCCGATTGCCACAGCCAAGGAAGAAGTAAAAGCTTTACAAGGAAAAGTTGATATTATTATTGCGGTGACTCATGTTGCTATGGAAACAGATCGGAAACTCGCGGAGTCAGTTCCCGAAATTAAGTTGATTTTGGGAGGACATGAACATGAAAATATCCAACAGTGGCGGGGTGAACATTTCACACCCATTTTCAAAGCGGATGCCAATGCTCGGACAGTTTATATTCATAATTTATCCTACGATACGGAAACAAAAAAATTAAAGATTGATTCCCGTCTGCAACCTATTACTGATGCTATTCCTGATGAACCGAATACGGCAAAAGTAGTTCAAGAATGGGTAACAAAAGGGTTTGATGCTTTTCGAGGTAATGGTTTTAATCCTGAAGAGGTAATCGGTAAAACCTCGGTTGATTTAGATGGTTTAGAATCAAGTGTCCGTAATATGAGTACCACTTTGACGGAGTTAATTGCGAGGGCGATGTTAAATGAAGTTAAAGATGCGGATCTTGCCATTTATAATGGGGGTTCGATTCGCATTGATGATACCATTCCACCGGGTAATATTACTCAATATGATGTGATTCGGATTTTGCCTTTTGGGGGGAAAGTGGTGGCGGTTGCAATGAATGGTGATTTGTTAGAAAAGGTGTTAAATCAAGGGATGAAAAATAAAGGAACCGGGGGTTATTTACAAACAGGGAATGTCAAACTCAATTCGGGAACCTGGTTGATTAAGGGTAAACCTTTAGACTTTAAAAAAGTATATAAGGTGGCAATTTCTAATTTTTTGGTAAGTGGTAAAGAGCAAGGTTTAGAGTTTTTGAATTTACCACAAGCAGAAGGGATTAAATTGATTGAAGAAAAGCGAGATATTCGCATGATTGTTATTGATCAGATTAAACAGGAAAATACGAAAAATTCTCGAAAAAATAACTCTTGGTTATCTTCTTTGGGTTTATTATTCGCCTATCAATAAAAGACTGTAGGGCGGGTTTACCAATTTGATACGCCAGAAGATGATGATTCCCCTCTCCTGAATTGAGAGGGGTTAGGGGTGAGTTTTTCCCAATTATTCAATATAGTCAAATAAGACATTTGTCATGTAAAAATCTGCCCAATCTTTACCGAATGCTTTTTCTAAGACTCTACGAGTTTTATCATTTTGTTGTTGTTGTGTGGCATAATAGCGTTGGGCAGCTAAAATTTCCGTTTTTTCTTCGGGGGAGACGGGTTGAGACGCGATCGCGTTTTGGCAATGAACATCTAAAAAACCTTTAATATGATTTAAAAAATGTTCTTCTTCTTCAGGAGAAATAGGACGAATAAATAAACAAAACTCAGAGAAAATATCTCCCCATTCTGGAATTTGACGGGGCTGGGAAAAAGCAAATAGGGGCAATTCTTGCAGACCGATATTGTAAGATTCAGGTAAAGTCCGATCGTGACTTAAAGGGGAAAGATCCGCGATCGCGGCACTAATTTGTCCTTTTCCCGCGACTAAATCAGTCCCAAACATGGGCAAAGCAAAATCAGGACGAGGAAACATGACACAATGTAAAATATCCAAACCATTACCAACTTTTGCCAGTTCCAGATGTAACTTACGAAACTGGGGTGTTTGATAACACTTATTTTCAATGACTAATTTTTCCCCCTCTAAACGGCCTTCGACATAGCCTAAGCCTTCTGGCAGTTCATAAGGTTCTAATTGTAAATAACGACTCCATGCCGTTTCGATACTATCGGCAAGTTGACGAATTAAAGGGTGTTGTTGTTCGCGTAAAGAACGCGTTGATGTTTCTAACATTCCTGAAAAATTATTTAATGTAGTTCATGGGGTCAACTTTATCGCAATTTTGCTTATGATGCAATAAATGAAATATTTGTTTACAATATAATCAAGATTAAGTTTATGAGGAGAGAAGTATGTTTGGACTCGGCTTGCCGGAATTAGGGATCATTGCTGTTGTCGCGTTGTTAATTTTTGGGCCAAAGAAACTTCCCGAACTCGGTAGCGCGATCGGAGAAACCCTCCGGGGCTTAAAAGAAGGAGTAAAGGAATCCTCCTCAGAAACAGAAAAGGAAAATAAGGAAGAAGAATGAGGGAAAAAGGAAATTTGTTTTATCGTCTCCCCTGTAGGGACACGGCAGTGCCGTGTCCCTACAGATACCCTGGTTATGCCCATTCCCCAATTACCCACAATGTTAACCGCAAATATGCCGATTTCTTCCGATTTAAAACAAGTAATTAATCCCTTTTTTCTCAGCGCGAGTCCCCAGACTCCTAGTCGGGAAGTTATTTTATTAATGAGTCAAGCACGCGAGAAAAAATCTAATTTATCTCAAAAATTAACCCAGAAAAAGACGCGATCGCGTGTCCCTATATCCAGTTGCGTGTTGATCATGGAGGGAAAGCAACTGGTAGGGATTTTCACCGAGGGAGATTTAGTCAACTTAGTCGCTCAGGGGAAAAATATCGACAATACTCCTGTTTCGGAAGTAATGACCAAAAATATCATCACATTAAAACAAAAGGACTTCAAAGATATTGGGACAGTCCTTAATTTACTACGTCAACACAAAATTAGCCATTTACCCATTGTTAATCAACAAAAAAATCCGATGGGGATTGTGACAGCCGAAAAAATTTTGCCGATATTAGAACAAACCGTTTTACAACTAGAATCTGAAAAAATAGCCCTTTTAGAAAATAGGAATACCGAATTAGAAATACAGGAGGATTCTCATAGCTCACAAATAAGAAACACTTTAGAAAGAGAGCGTTTATTCGTACAGGTAGCTTCTCAAATTCGTCAATTTCTTAATCTCGAACAAATTTTAGAGACAACCGTGCGGGAAGTACGCGATTTTTTAAAGACTGATCGCGTGATTATTTATCAATTTTCCCCGGATCTGGCAGGGGAGATCGTTGCCGAATCTGTGGGTAAAGGTTGGACATCCATTCTCCGTTTGCAAATTCAAGATACTTATTTTCAAGAGCGTAGAGGCAATCGCTATTATCAAGGACAAAGTTGGGTAGTTGATAATGTTGACGAAGTTGAATTAACCAAATGTCATTTAGAACTTCTGAAGCAATTTGAAGTCAAAGCTAATCTGGTTGTCCCGATTCTTGTCAATAATCAAGAGTCCGAAGACACTATTTCTCATTCCCTCGTTCCTCAGATCAAACTATGGGGTTTATTAGTCGCTCATCATTGTGAAAATTACCGTCATTGGAAAATTTCTGATGTGGAACTTTTAGAAAGATTAGCGACACAAATCGCGATCGCGATCCAACAAGCAACCGCCTTAGAAAAAGCGCGAAACGAATTAAAAGAAAGACAACGCACGGAGGCTCAATTACGCATTTCTGAAGCGAAATGGCGTTCATTAATCGAAAATTCTCCAAATATTGTGATGACTTTGGATCGGGATGGAATAATTTTATTTGCTCATTGGCCTCAGTTAGACGATTTATGGAATCAAACTCTAATTGGTAGAAGTTTCTATGACGTGTTCAACTTAAATTTAAAAGAAAAAGAGCGATCACAACTGGCAAAAGTATTTAATGGAGAAAGCATTTGCTATGAATCTTCCGAGCAAATAACTGCGGAAAATATCATTTATTTGAAAATTTATATGGCTCCAATTTGGTCAAATAAAAAAGTGACTCAAGCCCTTATAGTCGCAACAGATATTAGTGATCGCAAAGCCAATGAAAAAGCCTTAGAAAAACTCAATCAAGAATTAGAAGCAAGAGTAGAAACGCGTAGCGCGGAACTCCAAACCAGTGAAGATCGTTTTCGTTTAGTATTTGAGCAAAGCCCTCTCGGTATCGCGATCGCGGATTTAAACGGTTGCCTCATTCGAGTTAATCGCAGACTCAGCCAAATTACAGGTTATTCAACTGATGAATTGTTGGGTTTAAATTTCATGGATATTACCCATCCAGAAGATAGAGAAAAAGAATTAAAAAATATTCAAAAAGTCCTCGAAGACAACCTCGAATTTGCTTCAATGGAAAAACGTTTTATTAATAAAGCAGGTAAAATAATTTGGGTAAATGTTGTCGGTTCAATCTTATCTAACTATTCTAATCATACCTTCTATACATTAGGCATGATTGAGGAAATTCAGACTCGCAAAGAGGCAGAAGAAGCTCTGAAAGCCAGTGAAAGAAAATTTCGCGGTATTTTTGATTCTTCCTTTGAATTTATCGGGTTATTTTCCTTGACTGGGGAAATTATGGAAATTAATGAGACAGCTTTGAGTTTAGGAGGAGTTACTTACGAGCAAGTGGTTGGTAATTTCATCTGGGAAACTCCTTTGTTTCACGGTTTAGTCATGTCTCAAATCCAAATACAACAAGCCGTTTATAAAGCCTCTCAGGGCGAAAAATGTCGAGTTGAAATCAAACTTGTCGGTGGTGATGGCTCTCTTATTGATTTAGATGTTTCTTTAAAACCTTTATGGCATGAAAACGGAAAATTTTATCAATTATTAGCCGAAGGACGTGATATTACTGCCCAAAAACAGATAAAACTTGTTCTTTTAGAAAGTCAAAGATTAGTCAAAAGTATTGTTGATAACAACCCCGGAATTATTTATATTATTAATTTAGAATACTTAGGGGTAAATTACATTAATCGTCAGATAGAATTGATCGGTTATACATCCCAAGATATTTTAGAAATGGGTTCGGATTTCTTTAAAACTATGATTCATGCCGATGATTTAGAGCGATTTATGCACCATGTAATAGTAAAAATGAGTCAAGGGAGAGATAATGAAGTTTATAGTATTGAATATCGCATTCGTCAGAAAGATGGCTCCTTTCGTTGGTTTATTAGTCGAGATACTGTTTTTAAACGCAATACTCACGGAAAAGTGATCGAATATATTGGTATTGCCGAAGATATTAGCGATCGCAAAGACTCCGAAGAATTATTACAACGTCAATTCGCCGCGGTGGAAGCCGCGATCGATGGAATTGCCATTTTAAAAGATTACCAGTATACTTTTTTAAATAAAGCCCATCTCAATATGTTTGGTTATCAAAGTGCTGAAGAAGTCATGGGCAAAACTTGGAAAACTTTTTATTCCCCAGAGGAAATAGACTATTTTGATAAAAATGTTGTGCCTTTGCTAATGCAGGAGAAGAAGTGGCAAGGAGAAACGATCGCGACTCGTAAAGATGGGAGTAAATTTGCCCAAGAAGTATCTCTGACGATGACTGACGCGGGGGATTTTATTTGTGTTTCTCGCGATATTAGCGAACGCAAAAAATCCGAGGAAAAACTCAAACAATTACTCAAAGAATTATCGGACTTTAAATATGCCTTAGATCAATCATCAATTGTGGCAATTACTAACCCCCAAGGAGGTATTACTTATGTGAATGATAATTTCTGTAAAATTTCAGGTTACTCCCCGGAAGAGTTAATTGGGAATAATCATTCTCTGATGAATTCAGCTTATCACTCACCAGAATTTTTTCGTAACTTTTGGTCAACAATTACGCGAGGTAAAGTGTGGCGAGGTGAGATGAAAAACAAAGCTAAAGACGGCAGTTATTATTGGGTTGATGCCACAATTGTCCCTTTTTTAAATGAACAAGGTAAACCCATCCAATATTTAGCTATTCGCCGTGATATTACCGATGGCAAACGGGCAGAAGAGGAACTGCAAACAGCCAATTATCAATTAACTTTAGCCAATAGAGAATTAGCACGTGCCAACCGACTAAAAGAGGAATTTTTAGCTAACATGAGTCACGAATTGCGAACTCCTCTGAATGCCATTTTAGGAATGTCGGAAGGTTTACTGGACGATTTTTTAGGGATGCTTAATGCCCGTCAGAAAAAAGCAGTCCGTAGTATCCAAGAAAGCGGTCAACATTTACTAGAATTAATTAATGATATTCTGGATTTAGCCAAAATTGAATCAGGAAAATTCGCTCTGGATAAAAAGACAATTATTATACCATATCTTTGCGAATCTAGTCTAACTTTTCTGAAACAACAAGCCTTTAATAAAAATATCGAATTGCAGACAGTTATACCCGACAATATTAGATATTTTGTTGCCGATGAAAGACGGCTCCGCCAAATCTTAATTAATCTTCTCAGTAATGCTGTTAAATTTACTCCTAATGGAGGAGTTGTTACCTTAGAAGTCAGAATTGAAGACAAGAAAAAAGAGGATTTCATTCCCCTAAGCACCCTTGCCCCCCAACCCCCCCTACAGGGGGGGCTAGGGGGGGTTGAAGGGGGATTGACTTATCCCTCCCAAGAGATTATTTTTGCTGTCAAAGATACTGGTATTGGGATTGCACCGGAAAATTTAGATCGACTTTTTCAGTCTTTTGTGCAAATTGATAGTAGTCTTAATCGCCAATATGAGGGTACGGGATTGGGTTTAGCTTTAGTGCGTCGTCTCACCGAACTGCATGGAGGTAATGTTACCGTTGAAAGTAAAATTAATCAAGGTAGTTGTTTTACCGTGCGACTTCCTTATGTGATATTATCAAGAGATCATTCCCTCGCTCCTTCTACTCTGGAGGGTACTCCCACAGGCGAGTCTTTCCTCTCTCTTCCATGCCCCATTCCTAATCCCCTTATTCTTTTAGCTGAAGACAATCAAGCTAATATTGACAGTATTTCTGATTATCTCATGAGTCGTGATTATCGCTTAATTATTGCTCGTAATGGAGAAGACGCGATCGCGATCGCCAAAGCCTCCAAACCCCATCTGATTCTCATGGATATTTCCATGCCTGGAATGGATGGTTTAGAAGCAACTACCCTGATCCGCGCCGATCAGGAATTGACAAATATTCCTATTATTGCCCTCACCGCCTTCGCGATGCCCGGCGATCGCGAAAAATGTATAACCGCGGGAGTGAATGAATATTTAACAAAACCTGTAAGATTCAAACATCTGTTAAACATGATTGTCCAATTACTGAGTCAATAGGAAAATAGTATGATGAAGTCCCCCTCTCTCCTGGTTATTGATGATAAACCAACTAATCTCGAAGTGATTGAATCACTCTTATCCGATGAAGACTATGACATTCATTACGCGTCCAGTGGGCCGAAAGCTTTAGAGCGTTTAGATAGTATTAAACCCGATGTAATATTGTTAGATGTAATGATGCCAGAAATGGATGGCATGGAAGTTTGTCGCCGGATAAAAGCTAATTATTCTTGGTCTCATATTCCGATTATTATGGTAACAGTTCTTGATGCAAAGGAAGATTTGGCGCGTTGCATGGACGCGGGAGCCGATGATTTTATCAGTAAACCTGTTAATGGTATCGAATTACGGGCAAGGGTACGATCAATGTTACGAATGAAACAACAATATGATCGAGTACAATCCTTGTTAGAAATGCGAGAAGATATGGTCAATATGATGGTACATGATTTGCGAAATCCCCTATCGACTATTCTTTTTTCCTGTGGAATTTTACAAAAAGATAAATTCGATGAAGAGCGCAAAAAAAAGGTGATAGAACAGATGCTTTTCTCGGTTAATCGCTTACAATCTCATATTGATACTTTATTGTTATTAGCTAAGTTAGAATCGGCAAAAATGGTGTTAAATTTAGTTAATGAGGATGTATCCCTTTTGGCGAAACAAGTAATTTCTAATTTCTTGATGATCGCGGAGCATAAAAAGATTAATTTGACTTTAGATGTGCCAGAAAAGACTTATTATATTCCCGTAGATATCCCGATTTTTATGCGAATTTTGGAAAATTTACTGGCTAACGCGATCAAATTTTCTCCCCCTCAGAGTGAAATCACCATAAAAATTGAATATCCAGAAACTTTATCTGAGACTGAATCGGTTTCTGAGCTTACCCCTAAACTCCGTATTCAAGTGATTGATGAAGGCCCCGGAGTGAGTGCAGAATTAAAGGAGCGTATTTTTGAGAAATATGAAATCGGCGTTCGCGAAGCATCGGCGCAGCCGAATCGCGTCACGGGAGTCAAACAAACGGGTTTAGGATTAGCCTTTTGTAAAACCGCGGTAGAAGCTCATAATGGTAAAATCTTGGTCGAAAATCGCCCTTCTCCTTTAAAAGGTGCAATTTTCGCGATCGAAATTTAAGACAGAAACCGGTTTTTGCGTCTCCGTGTCTTGGTGGTAAAATTGATTTCCACCAGCCCCCAAAACCCGGTAAAATCACCCCTTTGTGTCTCCGTGTCTTAGTAGTATAGTAATTCCTAATAAGAATGAAACAGGTAGGTTGGGTTGAACGGTAGTGAAACCCAACTTTTATGACTGATGGGAAGTTCCAACTTTAATTGGAATTACTATAAAACTGATTTCCACCAGCCCCCAAAATTTAAGCATCTTCCAGAAACCGGGTTTCTTGAGATATTACAGCGGAAACCGCGAGGTACACCCACTTATCGTTCAATCCTCCTAGGGACACGGCAATGCCGTGTCCCTACCGTGTTTCATAACAGCGGGAACTGCTGTATCATTTACCCAATTGACTCAAGGGAGAAACCCGGTTTCTTTTGTGGACGCTCCCAACCGGGTTTTAACTAATCTGAATTAATCCAGTATATTCCGTTAATAATTCATCATAAGTTAAACTATCACTTTCATCTTGAGGACTCCAAATTAATTCAAATCGTAATAAGGATTCAGGTGGCACAAGAGAAATCCTGGTTAAAGCCGCTTTTAACCCAGCTTCATCCCGAATTTCTCCAAATAAAGGTTGCTCATTCTCGCTTCCTATTAAAAATGTCACCACAATATACGCGGCAGGATCTTCATCAGGATTCGTAATAATTTCTCGTTGTGTAACTTGTCCTCGTAAATTTGTCAAGGTTTCTGCACTTAATTTACTGCGCTCTTCCATTAAGCAATAATTAAACCCAGTTTCCGCAGAGTCTAAACCATTAAACTGTTGAGAATTGCCTAAACAATGAGTCCAATTTTCAGGACTTCTTAATAGAGCTAACGCGGACTCTTTTAATAATTCACTTAATCCCTCATTCGTTGATGTATCCGCGCTTAAACTTAATTCGGTTAATTGACGTTGAATTTGTCGGGCTTCTGCTAATAACGCGACTTGTAATTTCGTGACATTAATTCCACCTTTATCATTTTTGGCTTTATTCTTTTTATGGTAATACATCGAATAGCCTAAAACACCCGCACCACCGGCTCCCGCCAACCCCCAATACATTAACTCTTTTGATTGATTAGAAGTATCTTTCATCGGATAAGAGGCTTTTTTTTCCTCTCCTTGAGTGGAAGGAAGGGGAGAGGAAATACAATTAATAGAAGGTGAAGGTTTGGGCGAATTTTCCTTAGGGGAAGAAGTCGGAGAAGAAACAGGAGTTGGTGACTGAGTTACACAAAATGGTAATGATGTTGGTGACGCAGTGGATGTGGTGGTAGGTGTAGAATTATAGGGACGATTGTAAGAGGGCGCACCGTACAAAATCACTGGATAATTACTCCTCGGTACTGGAGGCGGATAATAAAATTGTGGTGGAGGTTGATTAGTGGAAGGTTGAGAATTATAGGGACGATTATAAGAGGGGGAATCGGGCAAAATCACTGGATAATTACTCCTCGGTACTGGGGGAGGATAGGATGATCTTTGTGGTGGTTGATTATAGGATGGAGTTGTTTTTTGAGTATTAGTTTTCGTGGTAGAATTTGAGCGAGATGGAGTCGAATTAGAGCTACGAGAAGAGCCACGAAAGGAACCCCCGCCACTTCTCCCCCCACTGCTTCTCGCGTCAGCTTTTTCGTTAATTTTCCACCAGTTATCATTACTATCATGAGTGAGATTAATCCTAATTTCAGATATTAACAAAAAGCCGATCGCGCTAGTCACCCAAACCAGAGTATTTTTCCGCATAAGTATCAACCTGCATCATTTTTTGTAGTATAGTGTATTTCTTGATTATCGAAAAGATCAGGACGACGATCGCGTGTTCGTTGTAACTGTTGCTCTAAACGCCAGCGCTCAATTTCCCGATGATTTCCCGATAATAAAACATCAGGAACTTTCCAGCCCCGAAATTCAGGAGGACGAGTATAATGAGGATAATCGAGTAAATTCTGCTGAAAACTCTCATTGAGTAAAGACTCAACTTTACCAACAGTACCCGGAAGCAATCTTAAGACACCATTAATTAAAGTAAGTGCCGGAATTTCACCACTGGTTAAGACAAAATCTCCCAGAGAAATTTCCCTTGTAACAATATTCATAACTCGCTCATCAACTCCTTCATAATGGCCACAAATTAAGACTAATTGATCATAATTAGTAGCCAACTCTTGAAAAAGTGTTTGTTGCATAGTTTCCCCTTGAGGAGTAAGATAAATCACTTCTCGACGGGGTAAAATAGGGAGAGATTCAACCGCGTGAAAAATCGGTTCAGGTTTCATTACCATTCCCACACCGCCCCCATAGGGTTCATCATCAACTTTATGATGTTTATCAGTAGTAAAATCACGGGGGTTAGTGAGATTAACTGTCGCGATATTCTTCGCGAAAGCTTTCCCCATTAAACCGGAATTTAGGGGAGAGGTAAAAAAATCGGGAAAAATGGTAATGATATCAAATCTCACAGTTTTTCATGTTGTTTTAGTGTCATCTTCTCTATTATATAATACCTCTAAATTAGTTGTACTTTGGTAGGGGCAATCCCCCCGTGGTTGCCCCAATTCCCCGTGGTTGCCCCAATTCCCCGTGGTTGCCCCAAATCCCCGTGATTACCCCAAATCCCCGTGATTGCCCCGATTCCCCGTGATTACCCCAAATCCCCGTGATTGCCCCGATTCCCCGTGATTACCCCAATTCCCCGTGATTACCCCAATTCCCCGTGATCGCCCCAAATCCCCGTGATTACCCCGATTAATAAGATAAGGGGTAGGCACGGGGGCACTACCCCTACACATCTGTATGAATGATTTAGACACGCGATATCTAAAAAGGAAGAAAGAAAGTTAGCAAAAAATAAAAACTAATCCAGGGGATAAATTATTGTTTTTTTTCTCATCCCCATTCCTAATACCTAACTTATGAGGCATTTTTTACTGTTTGCGTATTAACGCGCTATAAGGTACAACTCGCTGCACTTCTTCCACCGTCGTCACACCCGTTGTCACTTTATCAATTGCCGCCCAACGAAAGGAAATATACCCCCTTTCTTGTAAATAACGATATAATTGTGTCATAGTACCGTCATAAATAATTTGACGACTGATATCGTCCAAATCTAATAACTCTACGATCGCCTCTCTTCCCGAATAACCTGTTTTAAAACAATTCGCACATCCTTTTCCTTTGCGGAAAGTCGATAAATCTATTTGTGCTTTTTCTAATCCTAAAACGCTTAATTCTTGCTCCGTTGGCGTATATTGAGCGGCACAATAGGAGCAAATTTTTCGCACTAATCGTTGTCCGACTATACCTAATAAAGCATCACTAATCAACCCCGGATCGGGGCCAATATCCTTTAAACGAGGTATCGCGCCTAACGCGTCATTTGTGTGTAATGTTGTTAAGACTAAATGCCCTGTTAACGCGGCTCGCACTGCGGTATCTGCTGTTTCACGATCGCGTATTTCTCCCACCATAATCACATCAGGATCTTGACGTAAAATAGCGCGTAAACCCGCTGCTAAAGTCATGCCAGCCCTTTCATGGACTTGAGTTTGGGTAATTCCGGGTAATACATATTCAACGGGATCTTCGACAGTAACAACATTAATATCCTCCGTCGCAACATTCATTAAACTGGTATAAAGGGTACTGGTTTTTCCTGAACCCGTGGGACCAGTAAAAATAATCATGCCCTGGGGTTGATGTAATAATTTTTTATAGATATCTAAGGCTTGGGAAGCAAACCCTAAATTATGCAAATCAGTAAAGGGATTTTCTTCAGGTAATAAACGAATAACAGCTTTTTCTCCCCAGACACAAGGTAAGACACTGACTCGCATATCTAACCCTTGATTTGAGCCTTTTCCCCCGGCATAATTCTCGCCAATTCTACCATCTTGAGGGCGACGACTTTCGGCAATATCCATATTTGACATGACTTTCAACGCGACAATAACTTTACGTCCGACTTCGGGGGAAAGTGTGGTAATTTTGCGTAAGATTCCATCAATTCGATAACGTATTTTCAAACAGTCTTTAAAGGGTTCTAAGTGAATATCACTAGCACGGTTTCGTAATGCACCAGAAAGTAATGTTTTAATTCGTTCAATTTGATCGACTGCTTTTGATAGATAAAGTTCCGTAGTTTCACTAACATTTTCTCGTTCCAATTCTCCCGTTAAAGGGTTCACTAAAGGCATGGCACTAATGCGAGTCGGATCGAGATGTTGAGTATGAAACCATGAGCTATAACTTTTTTCATCAACGGGGACTATTTTTATATCGCTAAAACTGCGATCACTCATCACTTTAATCATATCTTCAGAGATAGAAACTGGACTGGCTAAGTAATAACAATTACGCCATAACAGCAAAGGAATAATAGGGGGTAAAATATCGCGATCGGGAAATTCTCGAAAAAAGCGTTGACTCACTTCAGGATCAAGTAAGTGTAACTTCAGCATTCCCTCCTGATCAATCAACACATTGAGTGCTTCTTCACAGGTAATGCTACGATTTCTTAATTGTTGCCAAGCGGATAGAAGCGAAGTAGAATTTGTCATAAATTTTTCGGGAGTCACAATGAGATTAATTATCAAGTAAGTAGATGCTTAACTTAGTTTCTGGGAGTAAAAATTTGCACAAAGGGCTTCTCTGGGTTAAAATTATTGCTCCCTAACTAAGCTGTTACACATTTTGAATTGCTATTAGTAACACAGGCTTCCAGCCTGTGACAAGCAGGATGCTTATCCTACTTTATCTGGTTTAAATGCGTAACCGCTTACTTATAATTTCATTATAAACAAAAAAAAGTGACACGATCGCGCTACAATAGTATCCTAGGGAGCATCTCAAGGTTGTAAATTGGTAGTGTGTTGGCGTAGCCTGTGCGTAGCACAAACGTCTCGCTCCCTATTAGATCCCGCCCGGAGCTCTCCGCTCCCACGACAGTTTTTTTTTGCTTCTTTGAGATGCTCCCGTATCCTACACATAACCGAGGGGTTTGCCCACCCTGATAAATCTCAAATCTCAACTCATTAATGAAATGAAACTACGCGCTTTTTTTACTATCCTAATTGCTGGTGTCTTCACTCTGTTAAGTCTGAGTGGGGGTGCTTTTTACTGGTTATTTACCCATACTCCTCTCAATTTACTCCAAGGGGGGCCTATCACCACTCCCTCTGGCGCGATGTTTGTCTCTAAAAATTCTCCCCTGATGATATCTCTTTTAGTAAACCCCGATCGCGTGGAAGCTTTAAATCAAGTCTTTACTCCTCCTACCCAAAGGGCGATCGCGCATTCGGAATTTAATCAAATCAAACAAAGTTTACTCACCAATACTGATTTTAATTATGGGAGAGATATTCAACCTTGGTTAGGAAATGAAATTACATTAGCTGTGACAAATTCTGATTTTGATCGAGATAATCAAAATGGCCAAAAACCCGGATTATTATTAGCAATGGCTAGTAAAAATCCCGTCAAAAGTCAAGATTTCTTAGAAGTTTATTGGCAAAAACGAGTTTTAGCCGGGGAAGATATTATTTTTGAACCCTATAAAGGCGTTAAAATTATTTATAAACAACCCGACTCTTTTTTAGACAACCCTAGTAAATTCTCCCCAGATTTAGCCACCGCGATCGTTAATAAATTTGTCTTATTTGCCAATGATCCCAAAGTATTACGCAATGCCATTAATAATCTCCAAGCCGTCAATTGGAGTTTAAATAATGCCCCGGAATATCAAAGAACATTAGGGCAATTAGAAGGGGGACGCGTGGGCTTAATTTATCTCAATTTTAATCAATTAACCAATTGGATTACCCAAGGAAAACCTAATGATAAAGAAGAAATAGAGTCTCCCCTTTCTTCTATATTGACTCTCGCGTTGGCTACCCATAAAGAAGGATTACTGGCACAAACGGCTTTATTAGCTCCCTCCAACCCACAATTACCCAAGGTTTCACTTTTATCAAAACCTGTCAAAGCATTACAATATATTCCCCCCAATAGTTTCTTAGTAGCAGCCAGTAGTAATCTTAATCAACTTTGGCAAGCTGTTTCTACTGGTTTATCAGATAATGATATTCTGGAAAAAATCCTTACCCAAACCTTAGCTGATTTAAAAATATCTTCAGGCATTGACTTACCAGAAGATATTTTTTCCTGGGTAAAAGGTGAATATGCTTTGGCTTTATTACCTCGTTTAGAGCAAAAACAAACCGATGTGATTTTTGTGGCAGAAAAATCCGATGAATCTCCAGACGTGATGAAAAAATTAAACGCGATCGCGCAAGAAAAAGGATATAGTATCGGTTCATTTAACCTAGAAGAGCAAACCATATCCGCGTGGACACAATTAACGACCAATCCTGTTAATAAATCGGAGCAACCAGGTAAAAGCAATGTGATTAAAACCGAAGCAAAAGCCGTTCATGCTACCGTAGATAATTATGAAATTTTCACAACATCTGTCGAATCAATAGCAGACGCGTTAAAAGCAGCAAAAACAGTATCTTTTGTCAGTAATGCCAACTTTACTAAAAGTGGGGAAGTATTACCCCCAGAAAATCACGGTTATTTTTATTTAGACTGGGCAGAAAGTCATGGTAGTTGGGAACGTCAATTTCCTTTATTAAGACTGGTAGAATTACCAGCAAAACCCTTCTTTGATCATCTGCGATCGATTTCTTTAACCAGTATTGATCAAAAAGACGAAATCCGTCGTGCTTCCGCCTTAATCAAACTGCAATAATAAATTTATAGGTTGGGTTGAAGGGGAGATAAAATCAATTTTATACCCTGTTGTATTCAACCCAACCTATAACTGTGACGCATTTAAAATTCATAGTGCAACAGGCTTGGAGCCTGTGACAAGCAGGATGCTTGTCCTACTTTATTATGTGGTTTAAATGCGTAACCGCTTACCAACCCCAAGTACCCGGAGCACCTTTAAAAGGGCCGACAATATCCTTAGTGATCCAACCACCATAAAAACTACCCGGTTGAGGCTCTACCTTTTCCCCATCCACATAACAAACATCCATCAAACCCGCGTAAAACGCGACATAATCCTGAATCGAAGCAAACGCGGGTGTGGGAGTATGATAAAACCAAGCCGCTTTTTGGGCTTCTTTCTCACCCACTCGCAGGGTATAATAACCCGCTTGCCCCTTCCATTCACACCAAGAAACCCCAGGTGAGGGGAGTAAATACTGCATCTGGATATCATCAGGAGGGATATAGTAAATAGGGGGATGACTGGTTTCCAAAACCCTCTGACTGGAATGGGTATCAGCAATGATCACCCCATTGAAAATCACTTGGATATGTTTGCTACACTCCTCTAGACGTGGGGGACGTGGATAATCCCAGACAGACTCTTGGCCTGGGCCCGGTTGAATACGATCGTCGCGATTCACCTTGTTAATTCTCCCTAAAATAAATAATGTCAAATCCGAGGGAACTTTTAATCAAAAAGGAACCCTCTTTAAGTAATGTACAACAAGGGGATTTTTTCCCTCGTGCTGAAAAAACCCTATTTTTAGGGTGTGTTAACCTCTTTAATTATTATTTCATTATGAGTATTCGTGGGATAGATGTTTCCGACTACCAACCGAATGTAAATTGGCAAACTGTGGCCAATTCAGGAATTACCTTTGCTTTTGTCAAAGCCACAGAAGGAGCCACCCATTTTGCGGATACCTTTGATTATAATTGGGCCGCGATGAAAGCAGTGGGTATTCAGCGAGGCGCGTATCACTTTTTTCGCCCCGCGACTAATGTCCAAGCTCAAGTTGATAATTTTCTGAAAATAGTTAAAATTGCACCCGGAGATTTACCCCCTGTCTTAGATGTAGAGACAACCGCGGGATTAGATGGTAATACTATTTGTGATCGCATGGGAATTTGGTTAGACGCGATCGAAGCCGAAACCGGATTACAACCGATTATTTATACCTATCCGGGGTTTTGGGACAATTTAGGAGTGAAACGTCTCGGTCATTATCCCCTATGGATCGCGCATTATACAAGTGCCCCTCAACCGTGGGTCCCTGGGGGCTGGAAGAGCTGGCTATTCTGGCAATATACAGATAAGGGACGAGTAGCAGGAGTGTCGGGGAATGTAGACATCAACATTTTTGAAAGCATAACCACGGGAGACACAGGGGGAAAAGTGCTCGATCTCCAAAAACAGCTACAAAAAAAAGGATTTTATAACGGAGCGCTTGACTCCAGCTATGGTAACAGTACCAAACAAGCAGTCATCGCGCTTCAGAAAGCCGCGGGACTAGAAGCCGATGGTATCACAGGATTAAAAACGTGGACAGCACTTCTGGGAAAAATCGCACCTCAACCCGCGCCCAAACCCACACCCATTGTCATACCCACACCCGCACCCGCACCAATACCCGCACCAATACCCATTCCCACACCCACACCCGCACCCGCACCAATACCCGCACCAATACCCACACCAATACCCACACCTGCACCCATTCCCTCACCGAGTCCTCAACCCATTGAAGTACCCCCCATCACTCCAAACATTATTAAGTTAGTGGATGTAGCCTTATCCTATCGGGGATTAGCGCAGCAAGATCAAGCTTTAAATTGGTTACAATCTCAACTTTCGCAAAATACCTTAAAAGAATTTTCGCGACAGTGGCGCAATCAAAATGTACCTCAACAAACCTATGCCAATTTGGTTGATATATGTAAATTTTATCGAGGGTTTAGTTATCAAGAGCGATCTTTGGAGTGGTTACAATCGCAAATTCCGCCTAGTGTTTTAACAGAATTTGCCCGTCAATGGCGCAGTCAACAAGGTTCGACACCTCCTATTGCGCCCGTAATTCGGTTAATAGATGTTTGTAAATCCTATCAAAACTTCAGCCATCAAAATCGGGCTTTAGATTGGTTACAAGGGAACATTACACCTGTGGTATTAATAGAATTTGCCCGTCAATGGCGTGGAGCTTCAAGTGCGATCCCAGGGACAGTAATTCGCTTAATTGATGTTGCCAAATATTATAAGGGTATCGGCAATCAAAATCCGGCCTTAGAGTGGTTACAAGGGCAAATCTCCTCAGCAACGATCGCGGAGTTTGCCCGTCAGTGGCGCACACCTTAAGGATTAAAGATGAGATGTGAGGTGTTAGGTATTAAACCTACCACCTTCTTCCTTAGGGGAGCATCAGGGTTGGGCAAATAACATAAGAAAATAGGAGGTATTTCTCTTTCTATATTTGACCGAAAAAGTGATAAGAAATAAAATAAACCACAAAGGCACAAAGGCACAGAGAGGGAAATTTGATATCTGCTTAAGATTAAGGAATTAAGAGAAGAAAGGTTATCTTTTCAAGATACTGGTAAAAGCGCCATAAAAATCAGTCGCCTAGACATTTTCTCTAAGTTCTCTTTCTTTTCCTTGCTCTGTGTCCTAGTCGGCCTTTGTGGTTCCTAAAAAAAGTGATTCTGTTACAGCACCGAGACTACTCAAAAAAGCTAGATTCGAGTATTTAGCTATTAATCAATTGCTGAAAATCCGCCAATGAAGGAATAGTTACCGCCTGCCTGTGCAGAATTTTTAATTGCTCAATATCCTGAATTTGATTAGTTGAATTGACCAAATCACTAGGTACTGTTGTGAAGCGCACCTGTAGGATTGAGATAATATTTTCTCTCATCGTTTTTTCTATTCCTAAACGCTCAATACTGGTAACATAAGGCATTTTTGTCTCCTCCTCAAAACGCTTAATTTCTGTCTGAAAACTATTATCTAATGGCTGGGGAAGTGCCATCAACCAATCAATTAATCGGAATAATTCCCGAATATCTTCCCGACTGTAGCCCTGTTGATAAAGACCTTTTATGATCCTTAGTTTCCATTGTAACCGATCTTCGGGTTTTTGGCGAGTACCCTGGGTTTTCAAATGTGCCATGATAATCGCACTAAAAGGGTTCAGGCTTTGCTCTAAAGCATTCCATTGTTGTTGATAGTCTAGCAATTTCGTCACCACAAACTTTAACAACACTTGACACCCACCAATGTTGTATTCAAACTGAGTGGGATACCAAGTAGGAGAATCATCGGCTAAAACCGCTAAACTTAATACTTTTTGCTGATAAACTCCAAAGATGCGACTATTATAAATATACATCCGTTCGGCAAAATTAGCTTGATATTGACTCTGGACTTCTACATGAATTAAAATCCATGTTTCTGTACCATCTTTCAGCCAGACTTTGACTAATTTATCCGCGGTTCGTTCTCCTATTTCATCATCTCGTGTCACTTGTTGCAAGACAGTATCAAGAAATTCATAGTCTAAGGTCCAGTCAACGATCGCGTTAACATCAGGAAACAGCAATTCTATAAAAGGTTGAAAGTAAATCGAAATTGCTTCTTTCCAAGGATTATCATATTCATCTCGTAATTGCATCATTATTTACCTCCTTTTCTGCGTTTATTTGTACTTATTATAATAGCATAAATACACCCTTTAAAACGAAAATAGGAGGTCTAATTTTTTCCGAAATAAAATGAACCTCGGCACAAAGGCACAGAGAGGGGAATGCGCGATCGCGTTCCGATTAAGAAATTAAGAGAATAAGCTCTTTCACCTGTATTAAGGTTGTCTTTTGAAGATACGGGTAAAAGCACCATAAAAATCCGTCGTATAGACATTTTCTCTAAGTTCTCTTTCTTTGTATTCCTCTGTGTCCTAGTCGGCCTTTGTGGTTCCTAAAAAAAGTGATTCTGTTACAGCAAAAAGACTACTAAAAAAGCTAACATCGAGTATTTAGCTATTATTAATTAATTCCTGAAAATCCTCCAATGAAGGAATAGTTACCGCCTGTTTGAGCAGATTTTTTAATTGGTTGATATCATCAATTTTATTAATCATCTCGATCAAGGGACTCGGTACTATGTCAAACCGAATTTCCAGAATATCGATGATATCTTCCCGACAACGAGTCATCATACCTTTTTGTATTCCTAAACGCTCAATACTGGTAACATAAGGCATTTTTGTCTCCTCCTCAAAACGCTTAATTTCTCTCTCAAAAGTATTATCTAATGGCTGGGGAAGTGCCATGAGATAATACTTTTCAACCAATATCCGTTACAGCACCTATACTCCTAAAAAAAACTCCCACGGGTATTTAGCTATTAATCAACTGCTGAAACTCCGCCAATGAAGCAATGGTTACAGCCTGTTTTAGCAGAATTTTTAATTGGTTGATATCATCAATTTCATTAATCATCTCCCTCAAAGAACTCGGTACTATTTCAAACCGAATTTCCAGAATATCGATGACATCTTCTCGACAGCTAGTAAGCCTCCCTGTTTGTATTCCTAAACGCTCAATACTGGTAACATAAGGCATGATTTTTTCCTCCTCAAAACGCTTAATTTCTGTCTGAAAACTATTATCTAATGGCTGGGGAAGTGCCATCAACCAATCAATTAATCGGAATAATTCCCGAATATCTTCCCGACTGTAGCCCTGTTGATAAAGACCTTTTATGATCCTCAGTTTCCATTGTAACCGATCTTCAGGTTTTTGGCGAGTCCCCTGGGTTTTCAAATGTGCCATGATAATCGCACTAAAAGGGTTTAGGCTTTGCTCTAAAACATTCCATTGTTGTTGATAGTCTAGCAATTTCGTCACCACAAACTTTAATAACACTTGACACCCGCCAATGTTGTATTCAAACTGAGTGGGATACCAAGTAGGAGAATCATCGGCTAAAACTGCTAAACTTAATACTTTTTGCTGATAAACTCCAAAGATGCGACTATTATAAATATACATCCGTTCGGCAAAATTAGCTTGATATTGACTCTGCACTTCTACATGAATTAAAATCCATGTTTCTGTACCATCTTTCAGCCAGACTTTGACTAATTTATCCGCGGTTCGTTCTCCTATTTCATCATCTCGTGTCACTTGTTGCAAGACAGTATCAAGAAATTCATAGTCTAAGGTCCAGTCAACGATCGCGTTAACATCAGGAAACAACAATTCTATAAAAGGTTGAAAGTAAATCGAAATCGCTTCTTTCCAAGGATTATCATATTCATCTCGTGATTGCATCATTATATTCCTCCTTTTTTGCGCTTATTTCTACTTATTAGTATAGCAGAAATACACCCTTAAACATGAAAATTATATGATGTTTTCAGAAATAAAATGAACCACAAAGGCACAGAGAGGGGAATGCGCGATCGCGTTCCGATGAAGGAATGAAGAGAAGAGTTTTGATATAGGGGCTATTTCACCTTGATTCGGGGTAGAAGCCAGCACGATCGCGCTTTGAGATGGGAGAAGCGCGATCGCGCTTTAGGAAAAAAGGGCGACCTCATTTATTTTTGTAATTAAATCGCGATCCTTTAACGTGCAGTTTCAGCTTGAATTTCTCGAAGAATCGTTGATATTTCTTCTTCCGAATCAATGTGTCGCGCCAGAACTTGAGCCGTTGTATCAAGCACGCGTTCGGAAAATGCTTTTGTTAAGTCTGCCCGCAAGCCTTGTCCTATATAAAACTTCAGCAGGGCTTCTACAGACATATCTCGAATTGTCGCGATTTTGGTAAGTGATTCTAAAGTATCTATGGGGATGGAAATTGAGACTTTTTCCGTTATCCGCGATCGCAATTGTAATGTTATTTCTGATTCAGAATTGTTCATATAATTTCCTTAGTAACCCAGGATAAAATTACGCGGTTCGTTATTGGCAGTCGTGTCTCCCTCCTGATATCAAATCCGGTTAAATTAACGTAATTTCTGTAGGGGCGGGTTCACCAATAATTTCCAGAAAAAATGAACAGCCTGTGAAAACCCGCCCCGGCTTCGATATTAAGGTTAATCAACCGGATTTAATATTATGATAAACGCGAAAGTCGCACAAAGGTGAGGCTTTTCTTTCTCCCACAAATTAAATGCAGAACGCGATCGTGCTTTTGGCTCTAAAGAGAGACGCGATCGCGCTTTTGGCTCTAAAGAGAGACGCGATCGGGTTTTTGGTGATTTGGGTTATGGGAGAGGTTGGCTTTTGGTGGGGGTGGGAGAGACGCGATCGCTATCCCACTAATCTCAAAAGTTAGGGTTGAGTTTTTGGGAATTTACTGGCTCAAGCTATGCCGATAAAGTCAGATTGTAACTCGTGTTACTGCCTTGGGAAGCTTGTTTAACCAAAACAAAGTAATTACCGATTCCTAAGTTACGAGTGATTGATTCGGAGTTAGTACCACCGTTAGAACTAGAAGCGATGCTGGACTCATTGGAATCAATCACACCATTATCGTTAGAGTCTTGATATAAAGTTACATCTGCATCCGCACTCAAGCCATCCAAGCTCAGTGTAAACGTTCTGGGGCTGTTGAGACTAAAGCGGTAGTAATCCACGGGATCGTTCCTACCTACAAATTCATTAAAAGTACGAGTTCCACCCAGAACGCCAATATTTGCAGTCTCGCTCGTCTCGTTGACAAGTCGAAGGGTGTAATTAGTGTTACTGCCTTGGGAAGCTTGTTCAACCAAAACAAAGTAATTGCCAATTCCTAAGTTACGACTGATTGATTCGGAGGCAGTACCACCGTTAGAACCACGGGCGATATTGGATTCATTGGAATCAATCACACCATTATTGTTGGAGTCTTGATATAAAGTTACATCTGCATCCGCACCTAAACCGTCCAAGTATAAGTTGAAAAGGATAGGACTTGCTACATCAAAGCGGTAATAATCTTTCGTATCGGCGTTACCCACAAATTCATTGAAAGTACGAGTACCATTCAGAACACCAATGTTTAAAGCGTCACCGGGAGAATTTCCAGGATCTATAGTTGTCGGTGGCGTTAGCGGTGCAGTTGGTGATGAGGTGCCTGAAATAAAATTATTACTTGAAATCTGTGAAGGTGAAACATTATTTAGTATTGCTAAACGCTCACCAGTGCTAACAATACTAATCGTAGACTGATTCCCATTTGCTTGGATCAGGACGTTATCAAATGTTATCCCTCCGGGCAGTTGCATGAAATCATCAGCACCATTGAAATCAGTAAGAATGTCTGGCCCTTCGCCGTTTTGTACTAGAACAAATACGTCTCCTCCAGATCCACCTGTTAGAGTATCAATACCGCGATCGCCAGACAAGGTATCACTTCCACTGTCACCAAAAAGCTCGTCCTCGCCTCTGCCACCAAATAGAAAGTCATTTCCATCTTCCCCTCTGATCGTATCTCGATCAAAATCACCCCGGAGGAAATCGTTACCTATACCTCCGAGAATTAAGTCATCGTCTTTACCGCCGGAGATGGTATCGTCACCTTGATTGCCGTTAATCTGATCGAGACCAGTGTTCCCAAATAATAAATCATTACCGCCAAGACCATCAATCGTATCATTACCACCAAATCCAAAGATATTATCTGAGTTTTCAGTACCGAACAAGGATTGGGGAAAGTCATTGCCAATAATTTCTGCCATTTTCACTCCTCCTGTTGACTGGATACAAGTCCACAAACTTGCTTGATATTTCCTTTCATTAAGTAAAGGATTTATGTAGAAGCCGATTTAATCTGGTACTCAACCAGGAAAAACCAATTTGCCCATTTCGTGAATTGAGTAATGTCTCATGCCAATTGAGCCATTGCTGCGTTTAAAGCTGACTGAATCTCTTTAACCTCCTCAGAATTTGCAGACTCGTACCCAGTAACGTCTCCCGAACTCGTATTCATAACAATGGTGTATGTAGGTTTTTGAGAATTCCACCACCAAATCCCCAGAGCAATCAGCAGAATTCCAATAACCAAAGTTAGTGTTATAACTCCAATAACAATGCAAATGATGGGACCCGTCCGCTCAGGTTTCTTTTCACCTCGTCTAACGGCATTAATGTTGCGGATTTGGTATTGGGTACCGGGAACCTCAAAGATAGTTCTTGTAATCCTGACTCCGCCTTTGTCGTAAAACAGAGAATCTGCCATATCAAAACGTCCAATAAATTGACGGTGGTTTATTTATTTAAGGTCATTTCGGTGTTGCCCATTTCTGGAATGATAGGGTATACAGATTTTTGTGCCACCACGGGGGGATGGCCCCGACAAGATCATCCCTTGATTGTGCAACGCCTCAAATCCACTGCACTATCTGGTAAACTGGTATTCGTGTCGGTTATCGTCCCATTAGTCATCTTGGTCTGCGAAGCGTCACCCAAGATGATATTATCAGAAGTGTCCGGCGTTAAACTCTGGGCCTTAACTTCCTGACCACCAACCCCCGTGAGGGTGCGGTTAGCCTCTAGCTGCGGGATAATTCCCTGAGTTGGTGTTATGATCCCAGTGTTAACAGATGTCTTCAACAGGTTATTAAAATCATGAGAGTCAAACTCAGACATGAGACGCGCCTCCATTGGTATTAACTGCCAAGTCAAAAGCGATCAGCCTTACTCCCATGCGTTTCTGATTGCGTAATCCAAGAATACGCAAGTCTGAAGATAAATTGAGTAAAGCTACCCTTCGTTAGCCTAAAATCTCAGTAATATTACGGAAGTTTTGGCTTTACCCTAATAAGCTCAAAACTTTAGACTAAAATCACTATAAGCTACCTAAATTGACAATACAACTAACGAAGGCTATCACTTTTCGTTAGTCTCACGTTAGCATTTTACCGATAAACCTATGACTGCCAAGGAAGAGATGTTTGCTGAAGCCGCCAAAAACTGGGATTTACAAAGGTTATACAAAGCACTAGCAGAAGCCAAGCGACAAATCTCTCCTCGCTCCCGAAAGCAACTTACCGATACTGAAAAGCTCTATCTGCGAGGCCTCCTGTGCGGCCACAGTCCCGCTGAAATCGCTCAAAAACTGCTTCAGACTCCCAAAAGTGCTGAAGTTTATTTATGTAACACTTTATATCAATATGTTATGAAAGTTGTAGACGCACCGAATGAATCGGTAGGAAACTGGAGAAATATTTGTGACTGGTTAGAAGAAGCAGGATATAAACCCCTGCCTTCTATTGAATCTAAATTTAGTAATTCTTCACCGACAGAAGCATTCGTAAAAATAGTTGGTGTAGGTGTAATTGAGACAAATACAGTATCAATAGACATCAATATCAGATTAGAATTTCCCTCAACTTCAGAAACTCTAAAAACAGAAGACTTCGATAAAAAAGATTAAAGGCCCGATCGCGCTGGGTGTATCTCAGTTTTGAAGAGGGCGTTGGCGGAGCCTGCGCGCAGCGCATAGCATTGCCCTAGGTAGGGGCGAAGCATTCCGGTAATTAACCCCTCATAGTAACTAATAGGTTATCTGCCGGAATGCTTCGCCCCTACAGACATATTTGCCAAAATGAGATGCTCCCGATCGCGCTCCACCCACAAACCAAAGAAACCGGGTTTCTTCTTAGAGACTTTTCGCTCAAACCCGATATCTCCAGAAACCCGGTTTCTTAGAGACGAAGCGATCGCGCAGAAACCGGGTTTCTTCTTAAGCGCTTTTCGATCAAACCAGATATCTCCAGAAACCCGGTTTCTCAAGGGAAACCGTATCACGCTCCTCGTTACCGGGTTTGCGCGATACGGTCTTGACAAAAGGACTTGTATCAAGTATAATAATTAATGCCACTCTGTATATCAAAAAATAACAAAATGCTAGAAATTAATAAAAGTTATGTAGTTAACGAAAATCAGCAGCCGATCGCGGTTATAATTCCCCTGGAACAATTTGAGAAAATTGAGGAGCTTTTGGAGAACTATGGCTTGGCAAAACTCATGCAAGAAACTGAAGATGATGAGCGATTATCCAAAGAACAAGCCCTTAAGTATTATAACTCAGTAAAAGAAAATTATGTGGCAAGTTGAATATACAAATCGGTTTCTTAAAGAATTGGCGGCTTTACCTGCTGAAATTAAAAGTAGGATAGAACCGATAGTCTTTCAATTTTTAGAATCCGAAAATCCCTTCGCATTAGGATATCTGGAAAAAATGAAAGGTTATCCAGATAAATATAAAATTCGTGTGGGTGACTACCGTATCGGACTCACAGTTGATGCACCGACAAAAACTTTAATTTGTCAGCGAGTCGCGCACCGCCGAGACATATACAGAATTTTTCCATAGAATTATTATACATTTTGAGATCGCGCAGAAACCGGGTTTCTTCTTCAGCGCTTTTCCCTCAAATCAGATATCTCCAGAAACCCGGTTTCTAAGAGACTACACGATCGCGCAGAAACCCGGTTTCTTCTGAAGCGCTTTTTGGGAAAACCCGATATCTCCAGAAACCCGGTTTCTCAAAGAAACGGTTATGATGGTAAAATTTGAAATCCCGCTTGCAGAAAATGATGATCTAACGTTAAAGCTGTAACAATCTCTCGTTGTTGCATAACAATAAATGATAAACAATCCGTGAGAGAATAAGATTTGTCTTTATGTTTTTGAAAATATTGCCATCCCTGATTAAATAAAGTTTGATCAATCTCGATTAATTCTATATCGGTACTTTCTAAGAGTCGATTACCCACTTCAACGGCTTTATAATGAAGGTTTCAACTATTAAAAAAAGTGACAACTTCATCAAAAATGTATGTGGTTGTTACTAAAAAAGGTTTTGATTTTGCTAAAACCACCCAATTTTGTAATACTTGTTGATGAGCATCTTCATTTTTTATTTCCAGAGCTAAAATATAGCTGGTATCCAAAAAATAGATATTTTTCATTGGTTATACAGATAATGATCGTGGTTAATTGCGCCATCATTGACATCACATTCCACAGGATTTGAACCTAAATCCCAAATAGAAGAGTGTTTTTTGATGCTGGTAATAATTATTTTACCCTGATCTATATCTTGAATAATCTCAAATTCTTGGCTGACTCCTAATAGTTCTTTAGGAATCAATAAGCCCTCTTCTGTTGCTGTTAATTTCATTTTTAATTACCTCGATTGATTTGGTAAGTTAATCAAATGAGTCCTAAGCTAATTACCTTAACACTCACGTTTTATTATAATCAAATTCCCGAAACCCAAACCAAAGAAACCGGGTTTCTTCTTAAGGGATTTTGGACCAAACTAGATATCTCCAGAAACCCGGTTTCTAAGAGACTACGCGATAGGGCAGAAACCGGGTTTCTTCTTCAGGGCTTTTCGATCAAACCAGATATCTCACAGAAACCCGGTTTCTCAAAGGAAACGCGATAGGGCAGAAACCGGGTTTCTTCTTCAGCGCTTTTCGATCAAACCAGATATCTCACAGAAACCCGGTTTCTCAAAGGAAACGCGATACGGCATCCACCCACCAATCTAACTCAAACGCGATCGCGCTCCACCCACCAATCTAACTCAAACGCGATCGCGCTCCACCCACCAATCTAACTCAAACGCGATCGGCTTAACCCAACCCGCGATAATATCCTTATTGATCTAGGATTTTTCCCCCAGGAAGCTGATCACTTACGGCTGGGGAGGATAAAGCTTATAAGAGTTTAGTAATTGGGAAAGATACCTCTTCAATTTCTCTTTCTTTTCCTTTCTTTCCTTTGTGTCTTTGTGCCTTTGTGGTGCATAAAAAAACCGTGATCTTATCGCCTGTTTTGAGGCAAATGAATTACTATCAAATTTCACAAAAAAACCGGGCTTATTAACAAAAAAACCCGGCTTCTTTCTAAGTCCTATTTATCTAAGCCCATATCCGTTACAGCACCCAGACTACTCGAAGAAACTAACTTCGCGTATTTCCCCAAAACACCTTTCGTATAACGGGGTTGAGGCGGTTGCCAATTACCACGACGTTGAGCTAATTCTTCATCGGAAATATTTAACTGTAACAAACGATTATTCGCGTCGATCGTAATCGAATCCCCTTCTTGTACCAAAGCAATTGTACCACCGATCGCGGCTTCGGGTGCAACGTGACCGACTACCATTCCATAAGTACCGCCAGAGAAACGTCCATCGGTAATTAACCCCACAGAATCACCTAATCCGGCCCCAATAATAGCCGAAGTCGGTGCTAACATTTCCCGCATTCCTGGGCCGCCCTTTGGCCCTTCATAACGAATAATAATCACATCTCCCGCTTTGATTTTACCATCAAGAATCGCGGCTAAACAACTTTCTTCCGATTCAAATACCCGCGCCGGGCCAGTAATTGTCGGTTTCTTCACTCCGGTAATTTTCGCAACCGCACCTTCAGTGGCTAAATTACCGCGTAAAATCGCTAAGTGGCCTTGGGCATACAGGGGATTATTCCAAGGACGAATCACATCTTGATCCGCGGAGGGTTCAGAGGGAATATCGGCTAAAACTTCGGAGATCGTTTTCCCAGTAATACTGAGAGCATCTCCATGTAATAAACCATGATCGAGTAACATTTTCATCACTTGAGGAATGCCACCCGCTTTATGTAAATCCGTCGCGACATAACGGCCACTGGGTTTGAGATCGCACAACACGGGCACTTTCGCTCTAATTGTCTCAAAATCGTCTAAGGTTAAGGGAACTCCCATAGTATGCGCGATCGCCAATAAATGTAAAACCGCGTTAGTGGAACCACCCACCGCCATAATCACAGAAATAGCATTTTCAAAGGCCTTACGAGTTAAAATTTGACTCGGTAAAATTTGCTTACGGATAGCTTCTACTAATACTTTTGCCGACTCTTCTGTACTATCAGCCTTTTCTGCATCTTCCGCGGCCATTGTCGAAGAATAGGGTAAACTGATCCCGATCGCTTCAAAAGCACTCGACATCGTATTCGCGGTGAACATTCCCCCACAGGAACCAGCACCCGGACAGGCGCGCCGTTCCACTTCGATTAATTCCGTCTCATCAATTTTACCCGCGCTATATTGGCCAACGGCTTCAAAGGAGCTCACCACCGTTAAATCACGACCATTGTAGTGTCCGGGTTTAATTGTACCCCCATAGACAAAAATAGCAGGAATATTCATACGGGCGATCGCGATCATAGCCCCAGGCATATTCTTATCACAACCACCAATGGCCAAAACCCCATCCATACTTTGACCATTACAGGCCGTTTCGATAGAATCTGCAATAACTTCTCTGGACACCAGGGAATACTTCATCCCCTCCGTACCCATAGAAATCCCATCACTGACCGTAATCGTACCAAAAATTTGAGGCATCGCGCCAGAGTTGCGGAGTCCAGCTTGGGCTCGTTCGGCTAAATCATTTAAACCCATATTACAGGGCGTAATTGTGCTATATCCATTAGCAACCCCGACAATGGGTTTGGAGAAATCCCCATCACCAAAACCTACAGCCCGTAACATAGCCCGATTCGGCGATCGCTGAACACCCTGAGTCACAGCTTGACTTCTAAAATTGTCTGACATTCTCTATTCCATCCAAGGTAGATTAATTAACAATGAGGTTAAGAGTTTTGCGAAAGGGGGAGAACTCAGTGGCCTGTTTCTCATTCCCATATCTCAACATTCCTAGTCCATCAGTTTCATTTTCTCAGAATATTTGACCCTTCGTGTCACGGTTTTACATAACCGATTTTCGCCCTTATATCATCCTTCAAGTGGCAGGCGGATGTTATACATTAAGCCCTGAATCATATCATGATCTGAGGTAAATGACCCACCGCGAACCCCAAAAGGTATCACGGAGGTTTGTCAAAAAGCCCTAGTTGACCAAACTCAAGTAATAATATTGACGTTCAATATATTCGCGCAGTATCACAATTATGCCTACATAGCTCGGAATAATCCCCCCTTTTGCACCCGCGTGATATTCCTCAGAGAAATTGCCCAGGAAGGAAAAGGGGAAGACTTATCATCTCAAAACACACCAATCTCCTGAATTTGAAAAAAAAAACGAGGCAATAAAATATGGAGGGAGAAGAAATCCTAAGACAATACGCGGATGGGGAAAGAAACTTTCGGGAACTTAATCTCAAAGGAATCAACCTCAAAGGAGTCAACCTCAGCGATGCCAACTTTAGTCGGGCTAACCTTCAAGGGGCTAACCTCAGCGGTGCTAATCTGACAGGTGTGAACCTGCGCGAAGCCAAACTGATACAAATTGACTTAACAGAAGCAAACCTTACCGATGCTAATCTCATTGGTAGTGAACTCACAGGGGCTAATCTCAAGTTTGCCAACCTCAGTGGTGCCAATCTTCGAGGTACAACAGCAAGAGACATTAACTTAAGTAAAACCAACCTCACAGAAGCCAGTCTCGCGGAAGCGAATCTTACCGGGGCTAACTTATTTGGGGCAAATCTCACAGACGCGAGTCTCATTCGTGTCACATTGATCAAAGCTAACCTCAGTTGGTCGATTCTCAAAGGCGCGAATTTAACTAACGCGAACCTCAGCGAGGCGCAATTAGAACGAGCAAATATTACTCAAGCGTTCTTAAGTGGTGCTACTCTGATTGGTGCTAACCTCAGTGGTGCAGACTTGCGTCAAGTTACCATGATGGGGGCAAACCTCAGTGAAGCTAACTTAAGTCAGGCTAACCTGAGAGTCACGAATATTAGTTGGTCAACTTTGCGAGGAGCCAATCTCAGTGGTGCGAATCTTTACCGAGCTAAACTTAGTTGGTCAAATCTCAGTGGTGCCATTCTCCTTGAAGCAGTTTTAATTGATGCCAACCTCAATCGTGCTAATTTGCGCGATGCTGATTTGAGACGCGCAATCATGCCTAATGGCAGCACCTATGAGCCGAATCACTAACCCGATAGCAATATCAATGGTTCAGAGTTTTAGTGGCTGACTCTGAACTGCCCATGATTGAAGATAAACGAGTTCATTTAGTAGAAGCAATGGATGTTTACGAACTTTTATATCGTTATGAATTAGGAGAAAGAGATTTTCGCGAAGCGAATCTCATCGGCGTTGATCTCAAACAACAACACCTGGAAGGGACAAATTTAGCAGACGCGTCTTTAGCCGGTGCAAATCTCAGTAGAGCTTGTCTCCATGAAAGTAATCTCAATCATGCGTTTTTATATGCTGCTAATCTCAGTTTTATTAAGCTAGGAAAGGGAAATCTTTGTAATGCTGACTTGACGAAAGCTAACTTAGAGGGGGCTTTTCTCGTCAAGTCCCAATTGAGAGGGGCAAAACTCAGTGGCGCGATTTTGAAAGGGGTTAATTTGCGTGGTGCTGATTTGTCTCATGTTAATTTATGTGGTGCTAATCTCACGGGCATTAATTTGAATGGGGCGAATTTAACCGGGGCTAACCTGGCTTGGGCTAATTTAAGTGGTGCCAGACTTAGTAATGCTTTATTACAGGGTGCTTTACTAACGGGTATTGATTTAAGTCGTGCCTATCTCCATAATGTTGACTTACATGAGATGGATTTGAGTGGGGTTGACTTTAATCATGTGAAAATGAAAGGATCTAATCTCACCGGCTGTAATTTAACTGCAACGAACTTTAATCATGGGGATCTACGCGCCACGAATTTCCAAGGGGCAATCCTCAATGGGGCAGAATTGACTGGGGCAATATTGAGCGGTTGTAATTTGAGTTTCACCAGTTTATTGAGAGCCGATTTGTCCCACGCGATTTTACTTGACTCCTATCTTTGTCAAGCTAATCTAAATTTAGCTAATTTATCTAATGCTGATCTGGGGAATGCTAACTTGCAAGGCGCTTATTTGTGGAATGTTAATATTGATGGTGCTAATTTGCAAGGGGCCGACTTGCGCGATTCTAGTCTCCTCGGCACTCATCTGAATGACTGCAATTGGCAACAGGCTCTTTTAATGGGCGCGACGTTGCCCGATCGTATCCTGCACTCATAAGTGTTACAATTATTTGTGATTTGCTTTTTTTGGCAAAACCCTCCTTTTCAGAATTTTTGAGATTTTTTTGGATCAATTACATCAATAAATGCTATAATCACTGTTAAAAGAATAAACAATCATTCTTGGTTTTGAGTGTGGCTCAAAATCTATATAACTTTATGTAATGAGGGATCAGTTATGATGATGAAAGCACAAGATATTATGACCACTGAGGTGGAGACAATTCGTGGTTCGGCTACGGTTGCTGAAGCTGTAAAAATCATGAATGATCTCTGTTTGCGTGCGTTGATTGTTGAACGCCGCCATGATCAAGATGCCTATGGCATTATTACGGAAACAGATATAATTTATAAGGTGATTGCTTATGGAAAAGACCCCGCGAAGGTCCGTGTCTATGAGATTATGACCAAACCTTGTATCACGGTTAATCCTGATTTGGGTGTTGAGTATGTTGCTCGTTTATTTGCTAATACGGGTATTCGTCGTGCTCCGGTGATTCAGGATTCTCTGGTCGGCATTATTTCTGTTACTGATATCCTCAGTAAAAGTGATTTTCTGGAAAACCCTAAGTCCGTTTTACTTGAGCAGAAAATTCAAGACGCGATCGCGGAAGCCAAGAAGATATCCGCGGAACAAGGTCCGACTTCTAAAGATTGCGCGGTCGCGTGGGATATTGTGGAAGAATTACAAGCCGAAGCGGCTCACCAACGGGCTCACGCTCTTGAAAAAACGGCTTTTGAAATCTATTGTGAAGAAAATCCAGATGCCGCGGAAGCTCGCATCTATGATAGTTAGTCGCGCCGACTTTTCTCCTCGTTAGATTTTTGGTAATCATTTCCAGAAACTGGGTTTTTTCCAAATAGGGTAAAATCAGAATAGCTCTAGGCTCTAACCCTGTTTCTGGGTGTTGTTTTTAGGGAAAATTACCGATAAGACTTAGACCTATTTTACTACTACCATTGCATCGACGATCGCGATATAGCATTTTTAAATGAGATGTAAATGCAGGGCAGATCCCCCGTCACAGGCAAGATGCCTGTGCCACAAGTTTTACCTCTGAAATGGAAACACTATATGTTGATTACTCCCTAATTTATATAAATATTTCCTCTTTTGAAATGAACCTATGAGAATTTTGTTAGTTGAAGACGACGATCGCATCGCGAAACCTCTAGCAGAAGATTTAAGGCATCAAAATCATGTTGTAGATATCGCGATCGATGGGATTGAGGGGTGGGAATATACCCAATCAGCTAACTACGATCTTATTTTGTTAGATTTGATGCTGCCCAAATTAGATGGGATTGCGCTGTGCCAGCGTCTGCGCGCTACTAAATCTAACATTCTGATCTTGATGCTCACAGCACGAGATACAACTTCAGATAGAGTTATGGGACTCGATGCGGGGGCCGATGATTATTTGGTGAAACCCTTTGAATTAGAAGAATTAGCAGCTAGAATTAGAGCTTTATCTCGGAGAAGTCCAGAAACCAAGCCGCGGATTTTAAAACACGGCGATTTGCAACTAGATCCTAGTAGCTGCACTGTTACTTATGCAGAAAAGGCTTTATCTTTAACTCCTAAAGAATATATGATATTAGAATGTTTTTTGAGAAATCCCACTCAAGTTTTGACGCGCTCTGCAATTCTCAATAAACTATGGGATTTTGATAAATCTTCTGGAGAAGGCACAGTCCGAACTCACATCACAAATTTGCGAAGTAAGCTCAAAGCAGCAGGCAGTTCAGAAAACTTCATCGAAACAGTTTACGGCATTGGTTATCGCCTCAGTGGCAATCAAAAATAACTATCTGAAAGTCCTTGATAATTTGCACATTATTGTATAGCTGCGATGTTTATCGCCTATTCTTTCGGCTAATTATGTTTGATAAAATCCGTTATCGTTTGTTGTTATCCTACCTGCTTGTATTGGCATCAATCTTAAGTATTTTTGCCCTGGGCGTTCGGGTGATTTTCGCTCGCAGTCTCACCCAACAGCTAACAGAAAAACTGACAGCTTTAGGACAAGGAGCGGCTGGTAATGCAGAATGGGAAAATGGGCAAATTAAAATTGAGAGTGACTTTAACGTAGAAAATCTGATTGATAAAAATCAAGCTTTGCAATTGTTTGACACTAAAGGAAACACCATTTTTCAGCAAGGTAAGTTTGTGCTGACGCGACCATTATCCTTGAAGGAGACGGTGCAATTTCAAAAGGTCACAAATCGAGTTCAAGGAGTAACTTTGCCAATTATTAACAACAGTAATGGTAAGGTAATTGCCTATGTAAGAGTAAGTCAATCCCTAGAAGAAATTGACGAAACATTGAGTAAATTAAATTGGGGGCTAGGGAGTGGAATTGTTATAGCCTTGATGTTCAGCGGTATTGGCGGAATGATTTTGACTCGTCTAACTATGCAGCCAATTGAGGATAATTTTAAAACTTTAAAGCAGTTTACTGCTGATGCTTCTCACGAACTCCGTAGTCCCTTGATGGCGATTAAAAGTAATCTGGCAGTAGCACTCAAATATCCAGAGGGGATGAGAGAATCAGATGCCGAAAAGTTCCGGGCTATTGCCAGTGCTGCAAATCAAATGACGCGACTCACCGAAGATTTACTGCTGTTAGCACGAAGGGATAAAGCTGACAGCATGAGTAAAGATATTGTTAACTTAACCGCGATTTTGGAGAACTTAGTTCAGATATATCAGTCTCACGCAGAAGTCAAAGAAATTTATTTAAAACCTCACCTAACTGAAAATATTTATTTAGTCGGTGATTCCATACAACTGACGCGACTCTTCACCAATTTGATTCAAAATTCACTCCACTACACGCGATCAGAGGGAACAGTTGAAATCACAGCAAACCATCTCGGTTCCTATTTAATTGTCAACGTACAAGATACTGGTGTGGGAATTGCACCAGAGCATATTAAGCGGGTTTTTGAGCGTTTTTGGCGGGCAGAGCAATCTCGTTCCTACTGGGATGGGGGTTCGGGCTTGGGGTTAGCAATCGCCCAAGCCATTGCCCAAAATCACGGCGGAGTAATTACCGTCACCAGTCAGCTAGGGGTTGGTAGTTGTTTCACAGTGCGCTTACCATCTTTTCTAGTAATTCCTAATAAGAATGAAACAGGTAGGTTGGGTTGAACGGTAGTGAAACCCAACTTTTATTACTTTATAGTAATTCCCATTCAAGTTGGAATTACTATAAAGTGTCGAATTAACAGCGAAAACCACGGTTATGAGGTACACCAACTTATCGTTAAATCCCCGTAGGGACACGGCAATGCCGTGTCCCTACCGTGTTTCATAACAGCGGGAAATGCTGTAAGAATGATTCTTGAGCAAAAACCAGATTGAAGTCGCGATAAAAATCGATCTTTAGTTCCTGCTGATTGATAATAATTGATTCTAATTTGACCCGATGTCATTCATTGTTAGAAGGCTCAGGCATGATTAGTCTTCTCTGCTTTAGAGTGGTGAAGAGGATACAGACTCCAAGTATTGACAGAAGGACTATAGATGAGCCGATAGTACCAAAATTGAGACCCCCTTTTTCCTGTGGTTTTGTCAGAACATCCCCCAGTGTTGCACCAAATGGTCGGGTTAGGACAAAGGCAATCCAAAACAACAAGACTGGGGAAATTTTGGTAAAATAATGTGCTGCTAATACCAGGGCAAGTAAACCAGAAATTAGGAGTGCTCCTCCTGCAAATCCAAGTCCAGAAGTATCGGCTAGGAAATCGCCCAAGGCAGTACCTAAAGTATTTGAAAATAGAATGGCAATCCAATAAAGCAGTTCAACTTTAGGCGTTTTGACGTTATTAACAGATAGAGAGCCAACACTGAATCGCCAGAAGGCAAAAATAGCCAAGAGAATAGTAATTAAAATCGCAGAGCCTTTAGTGTAGCCAAGCCCTAAAGTACGATCCATGTAATCTGACATCGTTGTGCCAGCCGTGCTGGTGGAAAGGATGACAGTCCAATAAAGCAATGGGTTATAGCTTTTCGATATCAATTGAGTCACAAGAGTAGCTAAAAATACTCCAATCAATATCATGGAACTAACCGCATAGCCCACATTTATCGTCATTGATAAAAGGTCTCCTGCGGTTTCTCCTAGAGTGGTTGCACATATTTTCATTATCCAAAAAAACGCTGTGATTTGTGGAAGTTTGCTCATTATTGTTATGGGGTTATCGTAGTTTGTTTGAACTTGTGGCTTTATTGTTGAGTGTTCTATCAGGGTACTTTTGGCACTGCCCCGACTCTATTTTTTGCCTGAAAAAAGCGCATTTGTTCGAGATTTATTTCTTGGGAGCATCATTAGTTTTCCCATCACGATCGCGCGGGCGGCATCGGAAATTTCAATGGAGCTGCGGGGAGAAACATTCTCATTAATTAATCTCTGTTTTTAGGTCTGTTTTATAGAGATTTTTACCCTTAGCTGTGCCGTCTTTAGCTGCTTGCGCGATCGCTTGTGCCTCTTGGGGTGTAATTTTGACTAGAGATTGCAGGGGAGTTGATTCTTGTTTCTCTTGGGCATTGTTAGTTTCGCTGTCTCCATCACTGGCTTCGGGTGCTCGATTACGGCTGAGATGCTGAGGCATGATGGCAACCTGAGATGGTGCTGGCGGTGCAAAGTTCCAGCGATCGCGATGTTTGTTAAATTTTTCATGGTGTGAAACTTCTGGAATTTAGCCTTGTCGTTTCACTATAGGCAATGAAAATCAAGAACTTGGAAAGATTAACCGAAACCTGAGAAACTTGGTTTGTAGAAAATTTGATCCAGATTTCATTTTTGCGTGTCAATTCGATAGGCAAGGGGTGGTTAAATCCGACCCAACGCCAGTTTTGTCCTTGTGTTTCAACGTCTGAAACGACATAATTTGAAGGATTAGAGGAATTTACTTGAAAAAGCGGACGATGGGACTCGAACCCACGACGTTCAGCTTGGGAAGCTGACATTCTACCACTGAATTACGTCCGCGATCGTGCATAATTGACTTCACAATCTATTATGATACATACTTTACCTCTGTCTGTCAACCCCCTTGAGGTCTCAATTTTGGGTAAACTTCTGTAAAGAATTATGGGAGAAGGGCCCCAGAAGGTCCTTGTGAAGGAATATCGGACAAAGGGAGAAAACTCCCTCACGGGCTTTGTGAGTGGAAAGGGGAAATTTGGTCTCAAATTTTTATCTTTGTCTTCTTGTCTAGTATGATAAAAGATATTAACTTCCCTGTACTCAAATTCTCACAAATTTGATGGTTAACAGCAATTTATGTCTATCTTTATATGAATCAATTTTCTCCTACTCAACGATTTCTTATTACTTGGTTGCTCTTGCTTGTGACTGGATGGTTAACAGTGGGAGCACTGAATTATGTCGCGGAATTAATTAGTATTTTAGTAACCGCGGGATTAATTGCCTTTTTACTTAATTATCCCGTCGCGCGTTTGCAAAAGTTTATCCCCCGTGGACTCGCGGCGGGTGTTGTCTATTTAATCGCGGCTTTGGTAGTAACTTTGATCGTTTTAATTGTCATTCCTCCGATTTGGACTCAAGCCAGTCAATTCGCGGTAAAATTACCAGATTTGTTACAGTCAGGAAAAACACAATTAACCGAATTTCAAATCTGGAGTAAGGAACGAAATCTCCCTTTTAATGTGCCAATTTTACAGCAACAGCTTTTTGAGAAAATTCAGGGACAAGTGCAAGCGATCGCGGCTCAAGGGATCGGTATTGTCTTAGGAACATTCAATTGGTTTGTGGATGTAATTTTTATTGTGGTTATCTCCTTTTATATGTTACTAGATGGCGTGAAAATTTGGGAAGGACTCACCAGTTTTTTTGCCCCGGAAGTGCGCTATGTATTCCGAGATACTTTACAACGAAATCTACAAAAGTTTGTCGTGGGACAATTGGTTTTAGGTTTATTTATGGCCGCGACTTTAGCACTCGGTTTTTGGTGGTTAAAGGTTCCTTATTTTCTCTTATTTGCTGTCTTTATTGGGATACTGGAAATTCTACCCTTTATTGGTGCAACTTTGGGAATAGGTGCTGTCACGGTTATCGTATTATTTATTGATGAATGGTTAGCCTTAGAAGTTTTGGTACTCTCTGTGACAATTCAACAAATTAAAGATAACGCGATCGCGCCCAAAGTCTTAGGAGATTTAACCGGGCTCAGTCCCGTTATTGTCTTCGCGGCTTTATTATTAGGGGGAAAAGTCGCGGGACTTTTAGGAGTAATTTTGGCAATTCCCTTAACGGGTGTGATTAAAAGTATTGTGGAAATCGCCCTCGATCCCACCTTACCCCCACAAACGGGTTCTTTCTTCTATAATCCTTTTTATGATAAACTCACAGAAGACACTCCTAGGGAGAGTCCCTCCAGTATTAACCATTAGAGAGATATCCCAAAAAACCGAGCTAAGGCAGGGTTAGCCTACCCTACAGTATTTTTTGGAGATGTCTATTAACGATGTCTTTTTTCTCAATTCCCAATCCTAACTAGAGAAAATCTAAAATCCGATGAAGTGGTGGAAAAATTTCCGAAAAAATCCTTTAGCTCAATTAGGCGCGCTCCTCTTATTAATATTTTATCTGAGCGCGATCGTGGCAGATTTTGTCGCACCCTATGATCCTTATCAATCACAAATTGATGGTTCATTATTACCACCAACTCATATTTACTGGAAAACAAAAGAAGGTCAATTTATTGGTCCCCATGTTTATCCTACCACTCAAGGCCCCGTAGATATTAATACGGGCGATCGTCAATTAAATGTCGATTGGCAAAAACCGTCTCCTATCGGATTTTTTGTCAAAGGGCAATCTTATAAATTTTTAGGAATTTTCCCCACAGATATTCATTTATTTGGCGCGAATGGAGAAGGGAAAATAAATCTTTTAGGCACAGATGAACAAGCCCGTGATCAATTTAGTCGTATTGTTTATGGAAGTCGTATTAGTTTAAGTATCGGCATAGTCGGGATTATTATTTCCTTTCCTTTGGGGATGATTATTGGCGGAATTTCTGGTTATTTTGGAGGATGGATTGATAGTGTTATTATGCGTTTTGTGGAAGTATTAATGACGATTCCTAGTATTTATTTATTAGTCGCATTAGCCGCGATTTTACCAACAAATTTAAGCAGTAGTGAACGATTTTTATTAATTGTTATTATTACCTCTTTTGTGCGATGGGCAGGGTTAGCCAGAGTGATTAGAGGGGAAGTTTTATCAATTAAAGAGCGTCAATTTGTCCAAGTGACAAAAGCAATGGGCGGGAGTTCATTTTATATTATTGTGCGTCACGTTTTGCCTCAAACTGCCACTTATATCGTCATTTCAGCAACCTTAGCAATTCCGGGTTTTATTGAATCCGAATCTGTATTAAGTTTAATTGGGTTAGGGATTCAACAACCCGATCCCTCTTGGGGAAATTTATTATCTGTGGGAACGAGTGCCTCAATTTTAGTATTACAACCTTGGTTAGTTTGGCCTCCCGCGATTTTACTTATTTTAACGGTTTTAGCCTTTAATTTGTTAGGTGATGGATTACGAGATGCTTTCGATCCTCGCAGTTTACAAAAGTAGGGATTGGGTAATTGGTAATGGGTAATTGGTAATGGTTTCTGACTTATCTTCTAATACTGAACACCTCTATTACCTAATATCTATTACCTATTGGGAAATTGTGAAACATAAGGGCGGGTTTGTAGGATATCTTTCACCCAAATTTCTCCCACCAATAAATAACCGGAAAAAAACCACCCCACCCAAGGATTAAATGTAATTTATTAGCAATTCGTCGGTGCGGATGGGGCGGGTTTTCTGGCATATCTGTTTGTTGGCAGAGATGTTGGCGAACCCGCCCCTACAAAATTTAACCCGATAGCTGCGCTTGAGCCCTTCGCGTCGCGTGTGCGTAGCACTCAGGCTATCGGGTGTTTATCCCATCTGCGTTTATCTGCGTTTATCTGCGGTTTCAAAAAAACCAAATTACATGGTAGAGGCGCGATCGCCAGTACGTTTAATTTCCCAGCCATAAGCTTGATAAACCCGCCCCTACTACCTATGAACAAATTTTGACATAAATTCCTCAAAAATGACATATTGAGGTTCACTCAGACAAACTAAAGCTTGTTGTACAATCTTGTTAGGAATGTTGCCATAAAAAGCATCGGCAATTCCACCCGCAATACACGCGATCGTATCACTATCTCCACCAAGAGAAATCGCGTTACGAATGGCATCCTCAAAATCAGTAGATTCTAAAAACGCGATAATGGCTTGGGGGACTGAACCCTGACAGGATGAATTAAAATGATAATTCGGTCGAATTTCATCAAGCGTTTCTTCTAAATTATAGCCAAAATTAGTCTGAATGTAAGATTTAATGAGCGTTTTATCCTGGGTAGTTCTCGCGAGAAAGACCGCGGACGCGACGGCTTGAGCGCCTTTAATTCCTTCGGGATGATTATGGGTAACTTCTGCACTACGTTTCGCTTCATTTAAGACAGTTTCTAAGTCATTAAACGCGAATGCTACGGGACTTACTCGCATCGCGGAGCCATTACCAAAACTATGATAAGGTTGACTAGACGGTAATAAAGCCCAGGCTCTAAAACCTTTGCCATAACCGGCTTTAGGATATCGCTGATAATACCATTTGAATCGCTCAACATAATCACCATTATGGAGAATTGTATCAGCTACCGCGATCGTTAAAACTGTATCATCCGTAAAATGACATCGATCGCAAAACAAGGGAAAATCTTTAGTTTTAATAGAACTAAAACCCTCATAGACTGAACCGATGATATCACCAATAATTGCTCCTAACATAACTTTTATCCTCAAATTTATGGGTGAATCTTTATAGACCACTCAAAATTGCCTAATCAATAATTTGCCAAAACCTCGACATGACTTACCGCCGCGGAGAGGGTTACAGATAAATTATACCCACCTCCATGACTAGATAAAACAGGACAAGAAACTTTCTTGGCCAAATCTAAGACAACTTTGGTTAATCGTTCAAAATCAGAATTAGTCCAATTAGTAATATTTTCGCCACAATCATCTTTATGAGAATCATAACCAGAAAATATTAAAATTAAATCCGGTTTCCCAGGGATTTTAGATAAAGCTTCTGAAAAAATCTCAAAACTTTCCTCACCGTGATAAAATTTTCCGGTTAACCCTTCGGAGGCTAAAACTTCTAAGGGAAAAGATTGTATTAAAATGGGAATATTACAATGTCCGATCGCGTCCCCTACTGTGGTTGTCCCTAATTTCAAATCAGAGGCTTTAGCCATATAAATATCAACCGCGGAATGAATACTAATACAATAGACGCTTTTATCATTACTAAAAATAGACTGAGTGCCATCACCATGATGAATATCCCAATCAATAATTAGGATTTTATCAAATCCTTGAGTTTGGGCATATCGAGCCGCGGCGGCAAGGGGATTTAGTAAACAATAACCATGTCCCGAATTTGCATAAGCATGATGTCCTGGTAAACTAAAACAATAAGCTCTTTCTAAGCTCCCCTTTTTCATCCAATCTATGGCTTCTAACATTCCACCAAGTCCATATAAATAACCGGGGAGACAATATTCAAGATTTTGACATTCCCCACTCAGTTTAGGTAATTGATTTACAGGTTGATTTAAAGCCATGAGTGCTAAAGTTTTGAGATAATCTTCTGTATGCACTCGTAGATAGTCACTATATTGTGCTTTCTTAATCGGTAGAGTTGGATAATTTTGAAGGAGTTTGGCGAGATTTTGACGAACTTTGCTAAAATAGGGAAAAGAATAACCGACAAAAGAAGCACGATCGCGCTGTTGAGAAGTGTAGCAAGTATGGGGATGAAGATAGGTAGCAAATTTGGTCATTGTCGTTAATTGATGTATTTTGTTATAATCAAAATATTTTATCTCCAGTATTTATGTCATCCCAACCTATTCTGAAAATACTTGAATATCCCACCTTTACCTCAGTCGAAGAAGAGCGTCGGCATCGAAAAGAGCGTTTAGCCGCGGCATTTCGCATCTTTGGTCGTTTGGGATTTAGTGAAGGAATTGCTGGACATATTACGGCGCGAGATCCCGAATATCGCGATCACTTTTGGGTAAATCCCTTGGGAAAGCATTTCAGTTTAATTCGAGTAAGTGACTTAATCCTAGTTAACCATCAAGGGGAAATTTTACAGGGCGATAAACCGATTAATGCTGCGGCTTTTGCCATTCATTCCCAAATTCATGCCACCCGTCCTGATATTATAGCAGCAGCCCACGCCCATTCCGTTTATGGAAAAAGTTGGTCAAGTTTAGGTCGTCTTCTCGATCCTTTAACACAGGATGCCTGTTCTTTTTATGAGGATCATGCCTTATTTGATGATTATACAGGCGTTGTTCTTGACTTAGAAGAAGGCAAACGTATTGGAGAAACTCTTGGTAATAAAAAAGCCATAATTCTTCGTAATCACGGATTACTTACCGTTGGCCATAGTGTTGATGAAGCCGCGTGGTGGTTTATCACAATGGAGAGAACTTGTCAAGCACAATTAATGGCAGAAGCCGCGGGCAAACCGATTTTAATTGACCCAGAATTTGCCCATTTAACCGCGGGACAAGTGGGTACTCATCAGATGGGTTGGTTTAGTTTTCAACCCCTTTATGATTTGATCGTACATCAGGAGCCAGATTTATTAGATTAAGCCAGTTTTTAGTAGGGTTTTTCGCCCTACTTTTTCTACCAATTGTTAAAGACAAAATACAGCGCGCATATCTATAAAATGTTGGTTGATTGTTGGGATTTTCAACTGTGTTAAGCCATTTCATTACCTGTGGAAACTTTTGAACCCTATCATGAAGCTTATTATGTCGCTTTAAAGCATCTTGAAAACTATGGCCAGGATTAGTAATTGTGTGTTGAGGATTGTTAAAATCTGTTTTCCATTCTCGCTTTGCACCTTTGGGTAGGGACGCGAATATCATCGATTTTAGTAGACATTCTATGGTAACACCACCCAAGTGCATCGCGGCTACTTTTCTGGCAGAGGAGTCAAGGGTTTCGCTATCCCTATGACGCTCTAAAAAGGCGGCTTGGTAATCTTCCATTATATTATTTAGTCTATAAAAACGGGTGCGGAGGGACTCGAACCCCCGACAAACTGCTTAGAAGGCAGCTACTCTATCCGGCTGAGTTACGCACCCACAGAAAAAGAGAAAATTTTTCGGACTCAGAGCTTGACAAGGGCTACCGATTATGTTATAGGAGTATTTTCCTAAAACAGGAGAGAAGGCAAGAAACCATGTCAACCATAGAGGATAACATAGAGGATAAAAATAGACAATAACAGATATAATACTATAGTCTGTGAATAATTGCAATCAAGCTGAGTGGTCAACGCCCAAAACGCGATCGCCGCGAGGACAGCAGCCATGCCCGAGGGACACGGCACTGCCGTGTCATAGGCAGGTAAAAACTCCTAATCAAGATTACAATACAGTCAACCGGGCCCATGACAGGAGTCTAGTCACAGTGTCATGTTTATTCTGAAACGGCAGGATGTTGAAATAACAAGCTTTCAACACCCAAAACGGGATCAGCCGATTCCGATTCTCAATTATCAGGGGCAGACCTTTCGCCTAATCAGCGCCTTCAACAGCAAACAAGCAGAAGAGGCGAGGACCTTGTGGCGCGATTTAACAGACAATCGAGGAAAAGCCTGTGTCTTACTAGAGGAGCCAGACCGCTTTAGTGTCTGGGGCAAAGTCCGCTTGGATCAACTGGCCGCGGAAGATGCAAGTCAAGATGCCAAATCTCCCTTTTTTATCCAAGCTTGTCTGTTACTACTCCAAGCCGTGTACTTCGATGTCGAAGATCTCCTTGGAGCTAGACAAGCAGCATCCTTTCAGAAAGACATTGCTAAAGTCTTTCAACAAGGGAAATTTCCCCAAGCTGAATCTGCTGATAACATCAAACATTTGCTCACAGTTGATCCACTGCACGGTTTGAAAATACCACCTTGGCAGGAGCAACATATTAATACCTTGTTGCAAGAATTGCATCGTTTAGGAAAAGCTTACTTTGGCAATACCACCTTTGCCGAAGGGATCGCGGATGTATTACAAGATATGCAAGCCCCTGAACGAACATCCTTTCTGGATTGGCTGAAAAAATCACAACATGGCAAATTGTGGACTTGAGCTGAAAAAATCTTTGACAATTGCAGCCCAATTGACAGAGAAAGATTGCCCTTTATTAGGGCATAATTGGGGAGGGCTCTCTAAGAATACCCGCCTCCCTTCCACCCATTCTTTTTGCCATTACCTTGCTAGTTATGCCCCCAAAAAGCCCTATGACCACCTCTTCAGAAAAGTCATCTAGTCCTCCAGCCTTCCTATCAGCTCAAACGGTTGTGATTGTAGGAATTGTTTGGGCTGTCCTAGCCCTGTTATTTTTCCTACTGTTTAGTGTCCCCCAATCCGCCAATGAAGAATTACCCCAGTGGTACAAATTAGGTACTTACATTTTTGAACTGGTTGCCTATCTAGGAGCTTCAACAATTTGTTTACGAAACTGGCAAAGTCCTCAGATGGTAAGCGGGCGAAATGTATGGCTGGGATTGGGTTTAGGGATGCTCTTCTATTTTATCGCGGGCGTTCTCTTTGGCATTTGGGAACTATATTTTAAGTTAGACCCGGATGTTTCCCCTGCGGATCTTTTTTATATTGGTAGCTATGTCGTACTCATTTGGGGCATGGTACTGGCGGTAACATCAAAACGTCTGAATTTGGACCCTGCCCAGTGGGCTCTTTTAGCAGGCATTGCCGCCTTGGGTATTGCGATCGCGGTCTGGATCGCGGCTCCTAATGAATGGCGTATGAATCTTGGTCTCGCCGACCCATCAATGGAGCAAGTCGCGCCGAGCCATAAAGGCGGGAAAGCCGCGCCCACGATTCAAGAATCATCGAAGAGTAAAGAGGCAAAAAGCCAAGCCTCTGAATCCGCTCCCCAAGAAGAGGAAAAAGATGCAGAAGAAGAAAAGTCTAATGCCCCCAGTTGGGTGTTAACCCTCAACGATCAACTAGAACCCTATGCCAAAGGGGTTAACTTGTTTTATATCGTCGGAGACGTTTTCCTGCTTATTATTGCTACAGCCTTATTACTAGCTTTTTGGGGTGGACGCTTTTCTCAGTCTTGGCGGATGATTGCCGCGGCGACTTTTTCCCTCTACATCGCGGATATGTACTTCAAATGGCGTGATACCCAAGGTGGAGAAACGACTTACCAAAGTGGTGATTTACCAGAAGTATTTTTTGTCTTCAGTGCCATTCTCTTTGGCATTGGGGCCGTCTTAGAATTTGATATCTCCACTCGATCGCGTCAAAGTCGACGTAGCAGACGCGGTAGTAGTGCTTCCTAAAGTACCCCCACCGGAGGAGTCCTGTAGGGGTTTAAAACAGTAGCCTAAAAATCTAGAATTATCTAGTTTTTTTCAGATATTGACGACTTTCACAACAATCGTGATAAACTTGAGAAACGCTTGATTAGTGCGGGTTGTTAAAGCTTACGAGTGAAAACCACTATTCACTTGGCACAAACTAATCATCAAAAAACCAAATATTTTAAGTCAATAGCTTTTTGAAGGCAGTCTCTAACTGAGAAGATCAGGCCAACCTGAGCAATCGGGAAGCTGATAGCACTTGATAAGGGCTAAACATAAACCGCGAAGTTTGACCTACAGATTTCTGTAGATTTTTAGAAGCGGTAGGGGACGTCGGCTGGAAATAGTTAATTCAATTTGTGCGTCCTTAGACCCATCAGATTATACAATGAGGGAGAGATGAGAGGCTAAAGCCAGAATTTTTTGAGAAAATCTTCTGGCTTTAGCCCATATCTCTCCCTTTAAAATGTAAAATGTAAAATCCCTAGTTCCACCCCTGGAGCTGCATACGTTCTCTGGCTTGGAAGGCATGACGCCCACAAAACTCTCTGATTCCGACAAACTAGAAATCATTAGTCTGTATCGACAGACGGATGAAAACACTATTACCCTCGCCAAGCGCTATGGGGTGAGTAGTTCCACTGTGAGACGCATGCTCCAAAGTAGTTTGTCCTCTGAGGAGTATGAAACACTTGTTCAACAAAAGCAAAAGCGTTCTTCCCATACTCCCCCACCCACGACAACAACCACAGTAGCAGAGGAAGTCGAAGAAGTCGAAGAAGTCAAGGAAGTCAAGGAAGTCAAGAAAGTCAAGAAAGTCAGGAAAGTACAGGAAGAGGAAGAGGACGGTCCCAGAGTTTCCGAGGGGGAGGAATTAAACTCTTCGGAGTCAATTCTGGGGGTGCGACTAACTCGCACTCGCAGGCGTTCGTCTTCGAGTAGAGAATCTCTCAACTCACCTTCCTCCTCAAATTCTTTAAACTCTTTAGAATCTGATTTCACTCCGACGGAGTTACCAGCCCCCGCCGAGATGAATCTCAAAGAAGAAGACTACGAGCCTTCAAGTAGTGGTTTAGCAGAAATGCTGGAATCTAAAGGTCTTCTCGAAGGAGAAGATTTTGAGGATTTTGACTCTGAGGAAGAAGAAGATGAGGAAGAAGAAGAAGATGATGATTATGAGTCGAGGGATTACGAGGAAGAGGATTCCTTCTTTGGATCGGGGTTGGGTTTTGCTTCTACTGGCTTTCAGCTCACAGGCAACACATTAGTAATTTTACCTCTGGGTGAGGCTTGCCTCCCCAGAACTTGTTATTTAGTGGTTGATCATGGTGCGGAATTAATTACCCGTCCCCTTAAGGCTTTTGGGGAATTAGGGCAAATTCCCCCAGAAGAAATTTGGGAGAAAACATTACCTATTTTTGATAATCATCGCGTCGCGCGTCGCTTCTGTGCTCGTAATCAGCGAGTTTGTAAGGTGCCAGATGGTCGCGTCCTTCAAATAGTCGCGCCCTATCTACAAGCCAAAGGAATTACTCGTTTACTAATTGATGGTCAAGTTTATTCCCTTTAACCCTTTTCCACCCGGTTTCTTCTCAAAACCGGGTTTTTATCTATTCGGGGGATCGGGATTCATCAGAAAAACTAATACGTTGAATAATTTATTTGGGTTAAACTCATATCAATGGGATGAGAAAAAAAACGAAAAACCGTGCCATAAAAATTAAAATAATTGATCATATTTAGCCAAATAGACAGATCAAGCAAATGTCAATACAATATAAAGAAAAAACTAAAGTTGTTGCTTTTCCGATTGTGAGTCAACCACCCACCACTAATCGGAGTACCGATATAGTGGGGGCTTGTTCATAGCCTAGTTGAGCCGTCTAAGTCTTAACTGACTACGTTTAAGGCAAGCGTTAAAGACCTACCAGAGAATGGGTAGCTAGTTCTGTGCACTAGAACTTAAAAGTTAAACAGGTTTAAGGGTTAAGCCAGTGCTTTTAAGATAGTTACCGACCTTAAACATTGACATTCGCGTCGCGTGTGCGTAGCACTCAGCTAACATTACCCCGAAAGGGAGGACTTAAAATGTCTAATTTTGTTTTTGTACTTGATACCCAGAAACGGCCACTTAATCCCATCCAACCAGGAGGAGCTCGTAAGTTGTTAGCCAATGGTAAAGCGGCTGTTTTTAGGAGGTATCAGTTCACTCTAATTCTCAAGAAGGAAGTAACAGCAAATCCAGAACCAATCATCTTAAAAATAGACCCTGGTTCTAAGACAACTGGCATAGCTTTAGTTCTTCGAACCCAAGTAATTTGGGGTGCTGAACTAACTCATCGGGGTCAAGCTATTAAAGCCCGTCACCGGACACGCCCTAAAGGTTGGTTGGCTCCAAGTTTGCAACACCGCGTTGAAACCACATTAACCAGGGTAAAAAGACTAATTAAACTTGCACCTATTAGCTCAATTGCCCAAGAGCTTGTCAGGTTTGATTTGCCAAAGATAGAAAACCCAGAAATCTCTGGCGTTGAATATCAACAAGGTACTTTATTTGGTTACGAGGTTAGAGAATATTTACTCAATAAGTGGGATAGGAAATGTGCTTATTGCGGCGTGGAAAATATGCCGTTACAAATTGAGCCTATTCATCCTAAAGCTAAGGGGGGATCTAATCGAATTTCCCACCTCTGCCTTGCTTGTGAAAAATGCAATACGAAGAAAGGAACTCAGAATATTGGGCAATTCCTAGCTAAAAAACCGGACATTTTAAAACGCATTCTTTCTCAAGCCAAACGTCCACTTAAAGATGCAGCCACGGTGAATTCAACCCGTTGGGCGTTGTTTAACCGACTTAAGGAAACTGGTTTGCCTGTTTCTACTGGCAGTGGCGGTTTAACTAAGTTCAATCGCACTCAATTAAATTTGCCTAAAACCCACTGGATTGATGGGGCTTGTGTTGGACAAGTCGTATCGTTGGAAATTCTGGCAAGCAAACCGTTGTTAATTAAGGCCAGTGGACATGGCACTCGCCAAATGTGCCGTGCCGATAAGTTTGGATTTCCATCTCGTTATGTTCCCAGATTTAAGTTTGTTAAGGGTTTCCAGACTGGTGACATTGTGAAAGCAATTGTAACTACTGGAAAGAAAATCGGCACTTATATCAGTCCTGTTGCAGTTGGAGCAAGTGGTTCATTTAATATTTCTGCATCAGAATTGGTGTCGGGGATTAGCTACAAATATTGTTCGACTATTCATAGAAAGGATGGTTATTCTTATGCCGCATAAACCTTGCCCCCATTTTCGGAGCACCACTGACAGCCGTACAGGTACAATATGGGGGTCTCCAATGGGGAAGATAGATGAAACAGCGCGTTTAAACGCCCTCTATCGCTATAACATTCTTGATACAGGCTCAGAAGTTGCCTTCGATCGCGTGACAACCCTCGCGGCTCATTTCTTTAATGTCCCTTTTGCCCAGTTAACATTTATTGACAAAGATCGAGTATGGGTGAAATCTTGTTATGGGGGGATGAACATTTGGCAGGTAAAACGATCGCGCTCTCTTTGCTCTCACCTCCTGAGCTTAAAACACCCAGTTCAAATTCCCGAAAGGCTTCTAAATCTTCAATTTGCCAATACAGAGTCAGTGATGACAGGAATTGTGGGAATTCGCTTTTGTGCCAGTGCCCCAATTACCACTCCAGAAGGCTACAATATTGGCTTCTTATCAATTTTTGACCAGGTTTCCCACCAGATTCCCGAGGAAAAACTGAGTATCCTCTCGGAATTAGCCTCTGTTGTCATGGATGAATTAGAACTGCGAATCACGACGGTAAAAAGCAGAGAAGAAGAGCAAGAATTAAAGACCAAAGACTCAATACCCCAGTCTTCCTACAACCCAAATCTGATCAGATTTAAGATCGAAACAAAGAAAGTACAATCCGATTCTACCGTCCCACCACGATGTCAAAATGTAGAACAATTATTGCAACAATATGACAAAGGGGAAAGAGACTTTTCTGGCATTGATTTAAGTGGAAAAGACTTGGGGGGAGAAACCTTAGAAAATGCCAATCTCAGTGAAGCTTATCTCAATGGAGCCAATTTTCGCGGCACGACGTTACGAGGGGTTAACCTCAGTGGGGCAAATTTACGAGGCGCGACCTTTAATGGCGCGGACTTAAGAAAGGCAAATCTTTCCTTTGCGGATGTCCGCGGTACTGATTTTAGTGGCGCGGATCTACGGGGGGCAAATCTTACCTTTGTCCTGTTAAATGAAGCCAAAATTACAGGGGCGCTCCTCTGTGGCGCGATCATGCCCGATGGCTCGATGCGTGAATAAGTTGATTACCGAAAAGAGCCACCCATCGGTTTTACTTTAAGATTTGCTAATTTTCTTTAGATTTTCTTTAGATTTTATGTTAACTTTCTTGTAGGTAACTCAAGAAAGGCAACTTTTTGTATCAATTACTACTTGAACTTCTACGAAAATTTACCTAATGTAGGAGAGCAAGGGCCAAAATCAGAGATTAGTACAAATGCCAGATTGTCTTCCGTGAAAGATTGGCCAAGTGGCCAATGCTTTTACCCGGTGTCAGATGAGATACCTATAAATGTAGGAGTTATTTTTTACAGGAGAAAAGTCGGCTATGATTACTACTAACTTACCCACCACGCCATCCCCAGTTTTTGATAATGAAGTTTGTGACAATGCAGAAGTTATTTCCAGCATTGCGATGGATACAGAGATTATGAGAAATGAACAACTCGCGATCACGTCCAAACCACCTCAAAACAAAGTATCTTCTCTAGCAGTCAGTTGGGCAAAAAAATATTACAGTACAGTCACAGCCTGGGATAAATTTCCTCAACTGGCTCCTCCTCAAAAATCAGACATTGAAGAAGAAGAAAGCCGTGCCAAAATCGCCGATAAGCTGGTCGATACTCTTAAAGTAGCCTGTGATATGGCTTGGAGTAAAGTAGAAAATCTTTTGGCTGGAGATATTCAACGCCATGCAATCAGTCCTGATTTAATTAGACCTTCTGACATTATTGCAGATAGTCGTAGGCTTTATCAGCACGCGATTAATGCTTATGCAGAAGAAGAACCCCCAACTCGTTTATCGGTGTTAATGGGGAGACAAATTATTGAAATTAGACGGAAATACTCAGAAGCAGATCCTCTAGTGCTGGGATTTGTAACAATGCAGTTTCATTATGTCTCTCATATCTTATTAGGGACTCTTGCTTCTCGTCAGCGCTCCCATTTTGTCCCCTATCTAAAAATTATTGACGACTATTTACATATTCCCTTTGGAGATATTCACGAAGCCGCGGCGAATCACGATCCGAAATCTGTTTCTTTAAAAGCAGTACAACACTTATTATCTTGCACAACCCCAATTGCACGTTCTGTTTATGATCGCGTGTCTGGCCAACATCCGGGTTATCGCAGCACCACTGGAGAATTGACGAATGAAATGGTCAAAATGTCCAGCATTCGTGATGTGGAAATTTTCCAAAGCTACTTATGCTTATGTGCTCTCGAAGGCAGTATTCGCCCGATTCAAGAGGAATTATTCCCCATTGCTGTAATGTTATATCCTCGCCTTCATGTCAGTTGGAAATTAGTCCAAGATATGCTTTTGGTACTCTTTTGGGAAATGCACGATCGCTTACCCAGTGAAGATTTGATGGTCTTTTTACCCTATTTGCGAACCATGACGGAAATGTTTTCTGATGAAGTGTTTAGCAACTAGAGAAAAAAGTCTAAAGTTTCCCCAAGTCACAAGAGTTAAGTAAAATCAACCCCTTACCATTAGATCCTTCTGGGTGCATCATTAATAAGAATTTCAGGAAAAAAGGGAGATAAGAGCATGGCAAATCAGCATCTAAATTGATAGTAATCGTACAGCTTCACCAAAGGGGAATTGTTCCAAATCCAAGCCACCAGGTGTCACTACCCACAAAACAGGAAGAAAGGGAGTTTCCGAGGGAAATGTTCCATAACCATCAGTCAGATAAACACATACACCTGTAGTTTCCCCATTGCGATTTTCTGCTACTTTCTCAAAAAAGGGTACAAAAGATGTGCCACCTCCACCAACCGGGGAAGGAATTTTCGCGTTAGATTCGAGAGTGTAAGGCCCATAAGCTTCCGCGTCAACATAATAAAGTTGACAGATTAAATGAGGATAAGAATTTAAGATTCCTAATACTTCACTGAGAAACATCCACATTTGTTGATCGCGGATGGAACCACTGGTATCGACTCCGACAAAAACTTGAACTGACTCTCCTTCTAAGGCTTCTAAATAGAGTTTTCTACCTATAAAACGGCGATCGAATCCACTAAAATCAGTAGGTGTTTGCACTAAATAACGCCATAAATAAGAACGCCAATCTAATTGTGCTTTAGTTAAAGCACCTAATTCGCGTCGCAAACCCGTGGGAATGGAACCTTGACTATTATTAGAACGGGCAATAACGATCGCTTTTTGCATGGCATTTCGCCAATGAGTTTCTAACGCGGTTCGTCTTGCGGCTTTTAAACTACCACTGGAATTATTGGCATCTTCTACGGCATCACTGGGGGATTCTTCTAATAAGTCTAGGCAATTTAAAGAGAAGTGGGGAAAGTCTTTTAATAAAATTTCATAAATTTCTTCTACACTTAAATGTTCTAATTCTGGGTCACATATTCCTCCCTTTGGTAGTTCAAAAACTCGTTGTTCAGCAATCATACCATTGACGACTATATCCGCGGCAATATTCCATATTATAGAGTTTCGTTGTCCGCGTCGTAAAACATGAAGTAAGGCCGCGTGTAAGACTTCATGTAATAATAAACCGTCTAATTCCGTGGGAGAGAGAGAGCGGACAAATTCAGGATTAACAAATATATTTTTGCCATCGGTTGCCGCGGTTGGGAGAACTTCTGTACTTTGAAAATGAGTAAATAATGCCAATGTAGCAAAAAAAGGTGATTTGACTTGTAAGCGCAACAGGGATGCACTTATTGTTTTTTCTAATTCCGGTGTTAATTTCATATTAATGGGTAATGGGTGATTGGTAATGGGTAATGGGAATAGGGAATAGGGAATAGGGAATAGGAGCATCCCATAGGAAATTTTCCTTGCTCCCTGTAGTTTCTTAGTTAAAGCTTCGTGCCTTAGTGCCTTAGTGGTTCATTATTTCATCCCTGTAGTTTCTTAGTTAAAGCTTCCTGCCTTAGTGCCTTAGTGGTTCATTATTTCTTCCTTCTTCCTTCTTCCTTCTTCCTTCTTCCTTCTTCCTTCTTCCTTCTTCCTTCTTCCTTCTTCCCTCTTCCTTCTTCCTTCTTCCCTCTTCCTTCACATTAAAAGAGTTTGAAACTCTTTAAGAAACTGTTGAAGTAGGGGATTTTGTTGTGCCATTGTCGCGAGCACTCCCATTTTGCCTTTAACACGCATTTGCCGAAATAAATCAAGGACAAATAATCTTACCCATTCCGGTTTCGCTACCTGACTCATCCAAACAAAAGCATTATAAGCCTCTGTTACATCATTTGAGCGCACGGCTAACGCGATCGTGGTGGCATAGCGCACAGAAGGTTCTTTAGGAAAGGGTATTTGAGCACCTTCTCCACTAAATATAAGAGTTAAATCAGGTAAATTTTCATAGATTTGAATAAAGGCATTAAACTCCGCTGTTGTTTCCTGTCCGATCGCGGGTGAAATATCCAATTTAGCTTTATGTAATTGATTTGCCATTACCCAAGAACGGGGAGAGGGCCAAGTAGGTTGTTGATGATCGATTTTGTGGAGTAAAGTCGGTCGAAAAGAGAGAAAAGCAATAATTTTTTCATGGATTTTTGTCGCGATCGCGTAAGATTTAAAACTCTCAAAATCCGGTTCAACTTGTAAATGTAAAAAACGGTTTGCCAGAGGGGATGGCATATCAAAAACCGCGGCGCGATCTTCCTTACGATTTCCCGCGGCCCAGACATACCAACCTTCCGGTACTTGATAGGAACCCACACGACGATCTAAAATTAATTGTTGGGCAACACCTTGCATCGCGGGGGGAGCCATATTCAATTCATCTAAAAACAAAATACCATTGCCAGAGCGAGGTAAAAATTCCGGTGGATACCATTTAGAAATACCATCTTCAGCCACAGGTAAACCTCGGAGATCCGTAGGGGCTAATTGAGAGAGTCTGACATCGACAAAATCCATTTTATGAACACGAGAAACCTGGCTCACAATACTAGATTTTCCAATGCCAGGAGCCCCCCAAATCATGGTACTAATTTTGATGTTTTTGGCGATTAAGTTATTGAGATAATGTTTGAGGGCTGAGGGTGTCATGCTGATTTGAGATTTGGGATTGGGTGAGTTTTACCTCTCTGATTATGTTAACATATCGCGGTGTGCGATGGTTTGAGATCAAGTAGTTCACAGGTCCTCGCGGGCTTGAATTTATTCCTTTGCAGGGATTTATACAGAAAGATTAACTACACCGACATAGATTGAAAACCACGAGATACCGCGGAGATTTCAATTAAATGAGTTAATCTCTCATCTATAATGGGTTGACTGACGACGCATTAGGTTAGTTTTAGCAGCTAAACTAACGGTTTGATTATGATTTTTGAGTAACAATTGAAGGGTAGGAAGAGAAGTATTTGGATTTTGAGCAACCGCATAACGAATTGTGGCATTTCCTTGGGCTAATTTATCTAATAATTGGGGGGAAGTATGCCGATTTTTCGCTACTTCATATTGCAGAGAAGTTGTGCCTTTCATAACGATAGTTTGCCGAAAGAAATCGGGCGTTTTTTCATTGTTAAGGATGTGGTATAGCGTCCGTTGGGGGAGCTCATTTAAACAATAAGGATTTTCGATTAGTAATAAGAGAAATATGGCATTTTCACAAAGTTCTTCGGGGAATTCTTCCCCCAATTGAAATAAGATTTTTACGGGAGTGTTGGGGTTGAGTGTGACATTTTTACGCACGATCGCGTCCCAATGATAACTTAATGATTCTAGGAGATTACTGGGAGTATTGGGGTTAAGAGCAACCCGTCGCGCTAAGGAAGCATTAACAGAGGAAAGTTCCCTCAAGCGATCGCCTGATGTATTAATATTTAAAGCTTCCTTTTGCCCTTGATCAACTGGCTGAGATTGAGTGATTGTAGGATGGGCTAAAATAGAGCATGTATTCATAAGTTTAAGTAGATTTTTTCTGTAAATTGTCCGTGGCGGCTGCCCGCACCAATTGATTCATATCCTGAGCTAAAATTTGCAAAAGTTCCCTGGATGTATTGGGATTTTGGGCAACGGCAAAACGCTCAATCCAATAGAGGGACGCGATCGCGTGTCTCAAAAAAGAGTTCGGTGTTTCTGGATGAAAAAGAATGATAAGACGGCTAAAACTAGGAATCTGATAATTAGGATACTTTTCAATGACTAATGATACCAAATCTGGGTGCTGTGCTAAATACCTTCCTACGGAAAATTTTAGCACTTCCTCAGAGGGATGACTCAATAGTTCTACCAATATTATATCAGGAATATTTTCTTTTGTCAGCAATCTCACACAGAGAGATTCTTCGTTTTTTAATATTTTTACTAAAAGGGATAACTCTGTATGAGGATGGACTAAAATCTTTTGGTTTAATTCCCAATCATTAAAAGAGGCTAAATATGCTAGAGTGGAACTAGGTGTATTTGGATTAACCACGAGAGCATGACACATCCAAAAATCAGCATTTTTTGATAAATCTTCTAGGATATGACTGGGGGCATTGGGATTCTCGGTAATGCTACGACGCACCCATTCATTCTCATCTTTCGCTAATTTTTCTAATATCTTGACAGGTGTCTGAGGATTCCTCGCGACTTTTTCGCGGACTTCAGGATCTTTAACTTGGGCTAATTTTGCTAAAATTTCCCTAGGTGTTTGAGGCGCGATCGCGCTCTTTTCTTGTAGATTTTTACTACGATCTCGCTCTTGTAATACTTTTCCTAAAATATCAGAATTTCGCTCATCGGTTCGGGAATAGATATTGTTTTGTTTTTTTTCTTTATCGGCTAAATACTCAGTGAAAAAAAATTGATAAAATATTGATAAATTTGCCAATGTATCATCGAATTTAGATGATCTATATTCTTTTATCTGATCGGTTATGGGTTGAAGATGTAATATCTTTAGAAAAGGTGAATCCGATATAAACTTGATTCTTTCTAGTTCTTTTAATGTGGCAAAATACTTTTCTGTTGTAATTTGAGTATCTGGGATTATTTTCTGGGCTTTTTCCTTCCACCCGTATTTAATTTCTCCACTAATCACGATATGAAGTTGCGCATTTTCGACAATGAAAGAATCACGACTAGAGATCATTTTTTTGATAAAATTATGGGAAGTTCTGGGATTTTTGATAAGAATTAAGAATAATTCTACGATAGACTTTTGGTTGACATTTACCTGATATCGCCAATCTATTGAATCACTAGATAAAGTTAACATCAAATTTTCTACCACTCTGAGAAAATAGTCAGGAGCCGATTCATATTGGCTCAGATGAATTAAAGTCTCAAGAGGAATTTGATCAAAAAAATTGGGAGATTCTAGTATGAGAAGATTCAAAATAGGATTACCAAAGAATTCCTCTGGAAATTCTTTTCCTAACTTGATTAAAAGATTACTGGGAATATTAGGATTTCTGGCAACATTTCGACGAGTCAAAAAGTCTTGACTATCACTTAACTGTCTTAGTAATTTATAAGGTGTTGCCTGATTGTTGGCTACCAGTCTGGCTAATTCTACACTAGAATTGGCGATTTCCTCTAGGCGATCGCCGGATGTATTTTCCTGAGTTGCTTCCTCTTGTAACCGACGATCGCGGTTTATCGTTTCTAAGTCCATATTTATCAAAAAACGTAAATCAAAATAAGATTGGCGTTAACTGACGATGACTGTTGAGTAGGATAATTGATATTATAACCGTTGGCTCTTTAAATGTCAAATGATTATATATCATGGTTCTCGTATCCATGAGGTACAATGGTGAATCGTAAAATATCCGCGATTACCATTGGCGATAAAACCTTACTCAATAGACTTTCGACAAAAAAATATACAAGTATATGAAACTTAAAAACTCTCAATTCCTCAACTAGCTATGGGTTTTCTAGTCGCGAAAAGCTCCGATGCACAAGTTACTGAAACAATATGGAGAAACCGGAAATATTGAACCTCAACCTCAAGGGTAAGTCCCCTCGAAACTGAATAACGATGCTTTACTCATTGGAAATAGTGCATAGTAATTGTACGCTACAAAAATCACTTTTTTTTACGATAAATCCTACATACAATAAAAGATATAAAATAGCACCAGAGTGATTCTCCCATTTTTTTGAAACGGAGAAGGTTTTTCTAAATAATATTGAACATCTTTGTCTTTAAAGTATTGTTAAATCTTTCTCTTGTATAACTGGTGTTCCCTGATGATTTACTGACAGCTTTCTGTCTAATTTTCGGCAAAAATTGTTGGTATGCTTATTAAAAATCTGTATAACACACCGCACATTAGCGATAAACTTTTGGCAAACAGTCCCACAAGACTCGGGCAGTTTTTTCACTTCGATATTATACCATTGACATTAGTATGCACTACTACCGACAAGGAATTCTCCTGTTACTCGAAATGCTTGCGACACGGGATGATGAGCTTACCTTCACCGGCCCAGATTCTTTAAGAGCAGTCGGTATCGTGACAAAAATTTAGAATTGAGTCAAGATGTTTTCACGCGATTGCTAAAAATTGCCCCCAATAATCCTATGGCACAAATTGTTGTTAATGAACTACTTAAAGCCTTACCCATTATGATATTTTGAAGATAGTGAAAATAGGAAGATACACGATCGCGATCGGGCTTGTTAGCTCTCTGTCACCGCGGCGGAAAATGTGATTGGGGATTTGGGCATTAATCCCCATCTCCATCAATGGGTAAAGAGCGAATCCGAATCCGATCGCGCTCTGTCACCGCACGCTCTAACGGTGTTTTTTCAGCAAAATAGTTTCTTCAAACTCTCAATAAAGGTTAAAAAACCGGTTTCTTTGGTTCGATCGCGCCCCCCTCCCCAAAATCACCCCTCATCAATCTTTCGGCAACCCTAAATCGGGCAAATTTTTCAGGATTTTTACCGTTTCTAGGCTCACAGTAATTACCTGTTTAATCAGGCGCACAATATATTGTTCATCCTCAAGGCGATTGGGGTTATTTGTAATACCGCTACGTTTATCTGTAGTAACTTGATATTGATCGATTATCCAATCTAAAGCCGAACGATTGCCTAAGCGATATTCAAACACTTCTGGGGGAATCCCTGTGAGAGTAAGAAAGTCGTTATATTTGAGTTGGGTTTTATCTTTGGAGAGGCGCATTTTTTCCACCAGCCAATCAATGGGTAAGTCTTTATTTTCTATATGTTTTAAGGGATATTCGGGTTGTTTTTCATAGTTAATATGAATTTCTGCGAGTCGTTTTCCGGCTGTGGCAAAGGGATGGAATTGGGGTGCAAAGGGTACGCGGGGAAGTTCTCGTTTGAGGTTAGCCGCGTAGCGTTTTCGGTAGTCGGGATGATGGAGAAGTGAGTAGGTGTAATGAAAGATATCCCATTTAGTAATTGTATTATCTTGATAATGGTTGCGAAACTGTTCTAATGCCCAATCGGTGATGTTTTCTGTGCGGTTTGTCCCGTCTTCATCGTAAGTGTAGAATGGGAAACATTGAGATCCGCCTTGAGGTAATAAATCAGGAATACAATTCACTACCAGGGAAAATATGGGGACTTCCGTACCAACTTTTAGCCAAATTACCTGATTTTCTTTTTCAGTTTCGGGAGTGGGAAAAATTAAAGGAAATTGTCCTCGTCGATGATTAAGAACTTCATCGAAATAAAGATACTGAAATGAAAAAGGCCGATAAATCGAATTTCTGATTTTTTGAGAATCAAATTTAACAGAATTATGGGAAACCAAACATTGTTTTAAACGACTACTCCACTTAATTAATTTATCGTCATATAAAACAAATGAATCTACGGAGTCTCCTGGCTTGCTTTGATTATGCCATCTATAAACTTCTTGATTATAAGTATTAATAAAAAGTTGAACAGTTTCATTTAATGTAATTAAGTTGTAGTTGTAAACCCAACTATCTCGCGTTGACTCTAACCCTCTACCATAATTTAAAAAAATTGCCGACTCTTTAGAGTCTTCTTTTGTTTCCTTATTTCCCACAGGCAAAAAATCACTAAAATCGCTCTGTAAACCCACTGTTAACCACGTATGATTTTTATCAGGTTTAATTTCTTGCCATTCCACGTTACCAATATGCTCAAGTTTTTCTAAATATCGCAGTTTTTCCTCTTTTGTCCAAGTATCATCTATTCGAGCGTAGTAGATTTTAGCCTTTTTCACGGTGTATCTCCAAACTGTTCAAACAAAGCCTTTCTATCTAGTTTCTCTTGCAATTGTTGAAACACCGCTTCACCATCAACAACCTTTCCCTCACGGATTTGCTGTGTTCCCTCGGCAATTTGTTTTCTTAGCTGAATTAGTTTCCTTTCTTTGTAATTATGTTTAACCCAATCTGTCATATCAATTGATCCTCGATTGTAAATTGTGTTGAGATTGAGATTTTCATCAGATAACCTCCATACCTTTATACAGGGAACGGGTAAAATTTAAAACTTCTTGCTGTCTTTCTTCTGAGAGTATTTGGACGGCGGCGGTAATGCGATCGGCAAGAGATACCCAGATTTGTGTTTTGGCTTGCCAGATTACGATAAACCTTTCGGGGGAGAGGGTATGGAGTGCCAGGGTTTCCCCTTCGGGGTTTGTAAATTCAACTTCATAGGCGCGATCGCTATACTTTTCTACAATAGCACCGCGATCGCCCGCCTGAATTCCTGATTCAGGAATATCAACCAGTATTTCTACCACATCAAACAAATCAGGTTTAATCATTTGCGTCTCCTAACATAAAGAGTAACAAGTCTCGCGATATTTTCATTGTGTCTAACGATCCATCCTGTGCGAACAATTTCCTGCTGTCCCGCTTCAATTCCCATTATTTCCAAATCAACCTGATATCTCTGTCCATGTTCATCATATATTCCCAAACTTGCCTCCGCGTCCATAACTTTTCTTTCAATTTGCTCTAGTAAAGGTTGATAATTATCTTGAGTAAATCCCAAATACTGACGAAACATTACAGCTTTATCTCTTCCCATCGGATTGTCAGGATTTAGTGCATACTCGGTACACTTTCGTGGATCAATCAATAGCTGCTTTGCGACATCTCCTAGCCTCATTATATTGACTCCAGACGCTTTTTGACAAAAATATTAACACTCACTCCTACCTGAATGTCAAAAACATTATAAACTGGTTTCGATGTTCGCTTTCTAATATTCCCCCCTAAGTCAAAAACGTATATTTTACTAAATTCTTTCTCCAAAACTTGACGCATTCCGTCAAAAGCAAGGGCATCAACAAAACTATTATTCGTGACAAAAGCCACAACCCCCTCATCGCCTATTCTATCACTTGCCCAGCGAATTGCTTTGACATAGGTATCTGACAGGGCATTTTTATTAGTTGCCTTTGATGCTTTCGCGTAGGTGGCCGCAACACAATCATCTATTCCCGTTTTATCTTTATTGGTATATTTCCGGTTTTTATTATTATCATTCTCGTTCAACTGACCGACATTATAGGGGGGATTGCCAACAATAACAAAAATATTTGACTCCCTTTGCTTTTGCACTCGCCTCATATTTTCAGGACTAAACAAATCTAATTGTTGAACGGCTTGATCTTCAAAGGTATCTACTAAACAAATCCCTTCAAAAGATTTATATTCCCCGGAGTGTTCAAAATATTCATGTTCAATATTCATCGAAGCAATGTAATAAGGCAACAACATCACTTCATTACAATGTAACTCATGTTCAAACTTATAAGGTAAAGCGGATTTTTGAATTTCGGCAATTTCTCGCATTACCCGAAGGATAAAATTTCCGGTTCCCACAAAGGGATCAAGAATATGCACACCTTTATCAACTAAGGATTTACCAAACTCTTTTTGTAAAATCTCTTCAACACTTTTAACCATGAAATTTACAATCGGTTGAGGAGTGTAAACGATGCCGTGAGTATCGGCTATTTTCACGGAAAACCCTTGAAAGAATTTCTCATAAATCTTATTAAGAAATTCCTGTTTTTGGGAATAATCATTAATGGTTGCCGCGGTTTCCTCGATCGCGCCATAAAATCGATCGAGCTTACTGAGGAAATGACTACGACTAAAGGATTTAGAAGTGAGAGCATTAATTACCTTCTCAATTTCCACCGCGATAATATTGCGTTGGGCAAAATCAGGATTATTAAACACACTGCGAAAGATGCGCTCTGTCAATAAATGTTGAATCAACATCTCCTCAACCGCGTTTTCGGAAAGGTTAGGATTAATTGACTGACGACAAAGTAGCATAAAATCGGCAAAAGCATCAATAAACTTTTTATTTTTCTTCCCCTGATCGCGGATTAATTCTAGTAAGACGATCGCGTGTTCTTTGACACGAGTACCAAACTCATCAACGGCTTTTTCCCATTGTTCGATCGCGGGGGGTCGATATTCCAAAAACTGACGCACCACATCCACCAACATCTGTGGTTTAGTGATATCGACTTCCATGACTAGCTTGCCATCTTGATAAAGAATAGCGCGATCGGGTTGTTGAAAAATGATATTATCTTTGGGATAACCCACAGCAAATTTTTTCTGAACTTCCTTTTTTAAATCATCATTACTATCTTTTGCCTCCCAATAAGCCCGGGCTAAATTATAATCATCAACTAAGGCCCCATCAATCCGAATCGGCTGTTTTTTTGCTCGCTTAATAGCATATTGTGGTACTAAAGTCCATTGAAATTGGCGAGCGCAAGACTCTAGCAATTGTTGAAATGCCGTTTGCACAGCCCCTTCATGTACAACCCCCAATTTGGCATACTTTTCTAAGGCCTCATAATAGACTTTAATGGGTTTGTTGGTTGGCTTGAGATTGAGATTAGGCATAGAGAAGCTTAGGGAGAAATGTTGACATTTTGGGAGCATCTCCTAATTGTAAATTGGTAGTGGGAGCGTCTCGCTCCCTATTAGATCCCTAGGGAGCGAGACGCTCCCACTACAATTTTTTTGGGCAAATTTGAAATGCTTCCTACATTTTTAACGGATCAACTAGAAGCTATTAAACCATTATCAGTGAGCTTATTGAAGAGAGGAAAATAGGAGGCGCGATCGGGCTTGTAGGGGCGAATGGCCATTCGCCCCTACTGCGGGGGCTGAAGAAACCGGGTTTCTTAGCTAAACCATTTCGAGGAGCAAAAACCCCTAAAGAAACCCGGTTTCTCACCTTACCGGGGGCTGAAGAAATTTGGGCATTAATCCCCATCTCCATCAATGGGTAAAGAGCGAATCCGAATCCGATCGCGATCGAAGATAATAATACTACCGGCTTCCAGACTTTCTTGAATGTTAGGGAGATTTGTTAGTAAAAGTTGTAGCTGTTTTTCTGGGCGGCGATTGCTATTTCGTCGAAATAAGATAACCGATGGCTTCCTTTGCTGTCTGAGTGCCAGCAAAGTACCAAAATCTGTATCCGCGGAAACAACTGTGCGATTTTCTATTGCCGCGCGTTCAAAGATTTCGATATCTTCAGATGCCTGCATAGCATAGTCACGAACATGAACGGCATCAAAACCCGCTTGTTGCAATCCAATAGCAATTATCGGAGATAAAGCATTATCAATCAGAAATTTCATGCACTTAATAAGGGTAATTCTCTTTCTCGGAGGGCTTGGGCGGCATAATGTAAAGCTTCCTGAATATCCTCAATTTCCAAGTCAGGAAATGCCTCTAAAATTTCGTTATCTCTCATTCCTTCAGCAAACATACCCACAACAGTAGCAACAGGAATGCGTAAATCACGAAGGCAAGGAACTCCCCCCATTTTGTTCGGATTGACTGTAATTCTGGTAAATCTCATGGTTAATCGCTCTCCTTAATTACTGGGCAATTACTTTATCAGAAACTACGGTTAAAGGTTGTGAAAGAGTTCTTCCTTGTAGCTGGTATTCTTCAATTAAAAGTTCTAAAACTTCCTCTCCATGCCTTAGTGCTTCTGTGTATGTTTCTCCGTGAGTATGGGAGTAGGGGCCAAACTCAGGGAAACTGACTACATATTTCTGATCTTCCTCGGACCATTGGATAAAAATACTATAACGGTGATTCATTCTTACTGTTCCTCGTTATCTAAATTTTCTAAGTCTCTGAGGGCATTTCTGACATCACGCTCCTGATCAGCATCGGCATCGGCTCCGTTTTGCCCAGATAAAATCAAACTATAGGATAACCCAGGATGACTCCAAACCGTATGACTTCCTTTAATGGACTATAACGCTTAGTTTATCACAATTTTAGCATCTCTAAGAAGCAAAAAAACTGTAGTCTGAGCCTCTGGCTCCCATTTAGATCCCTTGGTAACATCTGGCTCCCACTGCATTTTGTTTGGCAAATGAGAGATGTCCCCACTGTGATATTAGCCGTGAATATTTGTAGCCATCCTAATCCTATCACATCCTCCTTCTGAAGGCAATGAAAAAAATGTCAAGACATCTGTGTTTATCTGCGTTCATCTGCGGTTAAAAAAAACAATCTAATTCCGACACAAAATACTCCCGTTAACACTCAAAAAATAACCCCTGATCAAATTTTAAGGATAATGATTATTACTCATTTGCGAGAAAAAATTAGCTAATCCCAAGGGCAAAAACTCTTTTAGACTTTCTGGCGGAGAGTTAAATTAGCTGTTTTATTGTCCTCAAGAGCGATGATGTAAGCACGATCGCGCAGTGGATAAAAGCAACCGCGAGATATCCCTAGAGGAGTGGTGGGCCTCTGAGCAACCATTGGCTCAACCAATCAGTTGATCAAAATAGTCTCATCCGTGCCTTAAAATCATAAAGACAGTTAATGGTGGTCAAAAGGTCTCAAAAAAGTAATGAGTAAATACGGAAAGCCAACAGTTGTGATCACGGGAGCCTCATCCGGGGTGGGTTTATATGCCGCGAAAGCCCTTGCTGAAAGAAAATGGTATGTCGTTATGGCATGTCGGGACTTAGCCAAGACGGAAAAAGCCGCCGAAATGGTAGGAATACCCAAAGACAGTTACACGATTATGCACATTGACTTAGGCTCCTTAGAAAGTGTCCGTCAGTTTGTCAAAAACTTCAGAGCCAGCGACAATACTCTGGATGCTTTGCTGTGTAACGCGGCCATTTATATGCCTTTGTTAAAGGAGCCCTTACGCAGCCCCGAAGGTTATGAGTTAAGCGTTACTACAAATCACTTGGGACATTTCCTCTTATGTAATCTCTTTCTTGAGGATCTGAAAAAATCATTGTATCTCGATCGCCGGGTGGTGATTTTGGGAACTGTGACTCACAACCCCGATGAATTGGGCGGAAAAATTCCTCCGCGTCCTGATTTAGGAAACTTTGAGGGTTTTGCCCAGGGTTTCAAAGCTCCTATTTCCATGATTGATGGTAAGAAATTTGAACCTGTCAAAGCTTACAAAGACAGTAAGGTTTGTAATGTCTTGACTATGCGTGAATTGCATAACCGTTATCACGAATCTACGGGCATTACTTTTAGCTCTCTTTATCCGGGGTGTGTGGCAGATACGCCACTTTTCCGCAACCATTATCCTCTATTCCAAAAACTTTTCCCCTTATTCCAGAAAAATATCACGGGGGGGTATGTTTCTCAGGAATTGGCGGGCGATCGCGTTGCGGCGGTAGTAGCCGATCCTGAGTATAAACAATCCGGTGCATATTGGAGTTGGGGAAATCGTCAGAAGAAAGATCGTACATCTTTTGTGCAAAAGGTTTCTCCCCAAGCCCGCGATGATGAAAAAGGCGCGCGGATGTGGGAGTTAAGCGAGAAATTGGTTGGACTCGCGTAACACCTTCACGTTTAAAACACAACACGCGACGCCGACCGCGCGTCCCATAGCGACTTCGCGCTTTTCCCTTTAAGATTTGGGGGAGGGCGCGATCGTTTTTTCATACCGATAAACCATTGATTTTCCTACTTCTTCCTTCTTCCTTCTTCCTTCTTCATTTCACCATTAATAGGTAGATAAACCCGAAAAGTAGAACCTATATTAAGATTACTTTGAACAGATATTTTACCACCCATTATCTCACAAAAACGCTTACTAATCGCTAACCCTAAACCCGTGCCACCATATTTGCGAGTTGTACTAGGATCAGCTTGAGTAAAAGGCTGAAAAATATGTTCAATTTGTTTCTCCGTCATCCCGATACCTGTATCAGTGACTTCAAAACAGATATTATCTAAATTAGGCTCATTCTCCTCTTGCCAAACCGAAATAGTTATTTTCCCTTCCGAAGTAAATTTAGCCGCATTACTCAAAAGATTTAATAAAATCTGACGCACCTTCATCATGTCAGCATTAATCAGAGAAATTTTAGGAGCAATATTCACCTCTAAGCGATTATTCTTTTTCTCAATCATGGGTTGACTTATATTAACCACTTCCTCAATTAAACCCGAAACGGAAAAACTTTCTAGATAAAGTTCCATGCTGCCGGCTTCAATTTTAGAAATGTCGAGAATATCATTAATTAATGATAACAAATGTTTACCAGAATCGCGAATTTTCTCTAAATCAGGCATAATTTCTGCATAATCAAACTCTTCCGCATCTTCTAAGAGCATATCACTATAGCCAATAATCGCGTTTAAAGGCGTTCGTAACTCATGGCTCATATTTGCCAAAAATGTACTTTTCGCAAAAGAAGCAGCTTCCGCGGCTTCTTTTGCAAATTGTAAGGTAGTTTCAAAATTTTTGCGATCGGTAATATCTTCCACACTTCCCTCATACCAAAGCAGATTTCCCTCAGCATCTCGCACACTTCTGGCATTTTCTTCTATCCAAATAAGGCGCCCATCTCGATGATAAACTTGAGCTTCAAAACCCGATACTTGTTCATTTTTAATAATAAGATTTAGGAAATCATCACGGCGGAGAGGATTCGCATAAAGTTGAGATCTAATATCGGTAATTGTTGTCATTAATTCCTCTGGGGATGAATAACCATAAATGCGCGCTAACGCGGGATTAGCACTAATATATCGTCCATCGGGAGTGGTTTGAAAAATACCCTCCACAGCATTCTCGAAAATACTACGATATTTTGCTTCTGCTTCTTTAGTGGCTTTTTCAGCCCGATCGCGCTCACTGGCTTCGATCGCGAGGGAAACTAAATCGGCAAGAGACGCGGCAAAATTTTGTTCTTCCCAAGTCCATTCACGATAAATTGCGACTTCTTCTAAACATAAAATCCCGACAAGTTGTCCACCCAATCGAATCGGGGCTTCCAACATAGAAGTAATATTATACTGTTGAAAATAGTCCTTTAATTCTTGAGCGCGTTGATCAAGCAAAACATCATAAACAGAAATCACGCGATCGACTTCTAAACTTTTAAAATAAAGAGGATAATCCGCAGCTTTTATGATAAATCCTTGGGAATGGACATTGAGACTAAGTTCAAAAAGATCGAAACATTTGATATCAGTACGAGTCGATTCGTAAAGCCAAATACTAGCTCTTTCTAGTTTCAGAGTATCAGCCGCGGCTTCCACAATTTCTCGACACACGGCATTTAAATCGCCATGATTAAGGACTTTCTTTCTGGCTAAATCAGCTAATACCGCTTTTTGTAAAAAGGATTGAATTTCCTGTTTTTTCCGTGTATTTTCCGATTCTTTGTCATCAGTAATATCCCTACCAACCACAATTACGGTATCTTCGGATAAAGGCGATATACTACTGTTAAACCAAATTTCTTTCCCCTTAATATTAATTCTATATTCAACCGTAACCATTTGTTTTGTTTCCAGAGCTTCATGGATATAATTAAGAAATTGATCCGCCCGCGATCGCTCAAAGAGTTCATGGAGAGTTTTGCCTAAAATTTCTTCAGGCCGTTTCTTAAAAAGATCATGATTAGTGGGAGCAATTTTTAAATAACATCCCCTTTTATCCAGTACACAAATCACTTCATTCATCGCGGAAAAAAGAACCCTTAATTCTGCTTCTGCGGCTTTAATGGCTTCACTTCTTGATTCATTTTTTTGTGGCTCCGTAAAAACTTGCCGTACATATTTCTGTGACATTTGATGAAAAGACTCGGCTAACACGGTAAATTCATTAATCTTATTACCCTCAGGATTTTGACTATTTTTTCCTCTAATTATTCCGAAAAATACTTGACTAAAATTGTGGGCTAATTTTAGGATTAGCACAAGAGTAATTAGGAAAAAGAATAAGCCTAATAAAAAAGGGAAACCTGTTTTTTCATTAATACCAGTCCCCCCAATAAAATCAACTTGAGAAGTAAACAAGAGCATAGGACAATCTAAACATTTAGTATCCGACAATGATGTAACATTAACAAAAAAGAGCATCTCTTTTTATGTCATCACATAAGTGTGTGTCTATTTTTAAACACAGATACGTTCCCTGATTTTTTATTTTGATCCATTCACCCTTCGAGGGGGAAAACAATTACATTTTCCTTCTCTCTGTAATGGGATGTATTTTGGGGTTCTGACAGCACGGTTTTAGACTTAGACATAAACGGGGTTTGTGAACTCAAAATCACCATTTTCAGCAACAGATATAGCGACATCTACGGTGAGGATTTTGTTAATAGTCCAAACCCTTAATTTTATTGCTTCTTCTTTCTTCCTTCTGCCTTCTTCCTCCTTCCTCCTTCCTTCTTCCTTCTGCCTTCTGCCTTCTGCCTTCTTCCTTCTGCCTTCTTCCTTCTGCCTTCTTCCTTCTTCCTTCCTCCTTCCTTTTTCTTCCTTCTGCCTTCTTCCTTCTGCCTTCTTCCTTCTTCCTTCTTCCTTCTTCCTTCCTCCTTCTTCTATAACTGCTAGAAACTCGGAATATTGCCTTGATGTCACTCCTGTCTGAGAGGAAAATTGCTATAGCAGAAGGGGAAATCCCTTGCGCTGTGAAATGGCGGCGGGGTAGTTTACCCCATATACCCATTGATTGTAATTATACTATTATTTTTTGTAGAAAGAAAGTTTTTTGGCACAAAGGTAGTGTGAAAACCTTTGCTAATTTCTCTCTCAAATAAAAAAGAGAAGAGATGGTAACAACGATGACAGACATACTACCAAAAGGCGGAATCCATTCTCCGTTTTACTGCCAAAAAGAATCGGGAGCATCCACTTGGGGAAGAAACATAATTCTTGTACTCCAAAAACCCTGCTCTATGGCTCATCTGAAAAAGTCTATGGGCCCCAAGTGGATGCTCCCCCTTTCTTCTGTTGATACCTTAACCTCAAGGAGAGGGAAAAATCCCCCTTTGTGTCTTTGTGCTGAGGGTGCTTCATTTCTCTTCATTTGGTATTACTGTCAGACGGCATCGGGCTTTTGGCTTTTTTCCCAAGGGTATAACCACAAAGACACCAAGGCACAGGCGCGATCGCGTCTGGTACCGCGATTTCAGGCCCTTCTCGTAATACCGCGGTAAGGATGAGGAAAAACACAGCCCAACCCCCTTGATTATTTTGACTATCATCTTGGGTGAGTACCTGTTGTAGGGAATTTTCAATCTCCCCCTTCAGAGATTTAGCATTCTGAGTCATCCATAGCAACATCCAACTAAGCATCGCGATCGCGATTAAGCATAATCCACCTTGCAGCAAAGGCTTAATCACGGGCGTTTCCACTTTTTGTAAGCCCCAGCCCACCAATGCACCCACGATCGCGCTACTAACAATTCCAGCACCGATGCCAGCATATATAGTAATTCCAATTAAAGTTGGAACTTCCCATCAGTCATAAAAGTTGGGTTTCACTACCAACCAACCCAACCTACCTGTCTCTTGCTATAGATAGCAACCGATTACCCATCTAACATGGTAAAATATGTCACCTTCATTATTGATCCTTTGATTTGAGGAAAGTTAATTTGAGCTGATCTTAACTGATGTTCATATATATATATTCTCAATTATATCAAGTACAAACCTAAAACGTTTCATTCTAGGATCTTGTAGGAGCGAGTTCACAAAAATTTCTCTTACCTATAAATAACTACATAAACCAGCCCCTCCCTCACTTCCATTGAGCCATAAAACGCGCGATCTTAGCTACTAATTGATCAGGGCTAATCGGTTTAGCCACATGCTCTTGAAAACCAGCATCGATCGCCTTTTGCCGCTCCAGCTCGCTGGTATATGCCGTGATCGCCACCGCCGGAATTTGTCCCCCAGCTTCGCTGTCAAGCGCTCTCACCTGACGAATCAGAGAATAACCATCCTCCCCAGGCATCCCAATATCCGATAAAAGCACATCATATTTACTAGGGTTTTCCGTCAAAGCCCGGATCGCGTCCCTTGCCGAGGCAGCCGCTCGCACTTTAGCCCCAGAGCCTTCCAAAATCAACTTCATTAGGGCGCGGCTATCCGCCTCGTCATCCACAAAGAGGATAGATAAACCTCTTCACCTGTAGCACATCCCGCAACCCAAATCCGAATGGGCGAGTCTGCCGATTTCTTTTTGAGGATGAGGGGAAAAACTTGTTCTTTTAACACTTCAAACGCTTCAGGATCACGGAAAAAGCTGGTGACATGAATCAAAATTTCTTCATATAGTGCCTTGATTTCAGCCGGATTTTCTTGTAAATACTGGGCATAATCCCCTAACTGTTCCAGCTTATATAACAGCATCCGTCGCTGGATGCGGCGATTGATCGTGGTGGGCTTGTAGTCGCGGAAGTCAACGCCTGTTACCGATTGCAGCAACGCAAAGATCCGCCAGATGGAATCATCACTGGGAGGGGAGTCCTCAAGGGCTTCGACAGCCAAATGATTACCAACAAAGGGATTCTGGCTCAAATTTGCCAGCTCTTCGGCAATTTTTTGCGGTGGCAAAATGAAGTCGACGTTACCTGTTGCCACCGCGGTATTGGGCATACTGTCGAATCTTGCCGAGCCTTCTGTCTGAGCAAAAGTCACGCCCCCCGCGTCCTTAATCGCGATCAGTCCTTGTGAGCCGTCGCCATCGGAGCCTGATAAGACAACGCCGATCGATTTTACTCCGCGATCGGCTGCCAGGGATACAAAGAAGCTATCAGCCGGCATATATTTTCCATAAGTCTTCTCACGGGGTGTCAGTTGCAACAGGCCTTGAGATAGGATCATTTTTGTGTTGGGTGGAATGATATAAACCTGATTGGGTTCTACTTCTATGCCATCAGTCACTTCACTGACGGGCATTTGAGTGCTCCGGGCGAGGATTTCGGTTAATAAACTTTTGTGATTGGGATCTAAGTGCTGAATTAGGACAAACGCCATCCCTGTATCGGTGGGTAAGTGTTTGAGTAATTCCGTAAATGCTTCTAATCCACCCGCGGAGGCGGCAATGCCAACGATGGGGAATAAGGTATCTTTAGTTAAATTGTCCTGTTGCTTCGTGTCGGATGTTTCAGCAGGAGTTTCGGGTGTCGGTGGTTGAGAAGATTGATCGGGTGTCATAACTTGGGCCAAGTTACTATCAGATCATTATAACAGATAGTCGGGCGTTTCCCGTTGTGTTGTAGATACTTTTGCATTTAATCTTGACGCGATGCGTCCTTGTCTCATTATCCTCCCCAAATTTGATATGGGAGAGGAGCGCAGGCAAGATGCCTGCCCCACAATAATTTGGAGATATGTCGGAGCCGGGTACGATCGCAGGCAAGATGCCTGCCCCACAATAATTTGGAGATATGTCGGAGCCGGGCGCGATCGCTTTTTTCTCTCTGTATCCTCCCCAAAGTTGATATGGGAGAGGAGCGCGATCGTTATCTGGCCCGGAGCGCGATCGTGAACATATCGCGAAAGAAAGTAGTAGAATAGTGGAGAAAATAGTTACTACATGATATAATGTCATAACTGTAAATACTGTTGATGCAAAGTATTCAATTTCTTGTAATTCCCCGGAAGATAGTGGCAATTGTGTTATTATAGATAGCAACCGGTTACTCATCTAACATGGTAAAATATGTCACCCCCTCTTAAGCCGGCAAAATCCTCCAAGTCTCAGAGAAAACCCTGATTAAACTGGGACTTGCTCGAAAAGATTGATTCCATCACAACCCCATCAAACCCGCGACGCGATGATATCGACAGGGTACTCGGCAATGGATTTGACAAATCAGTTGCTATCTATGGGAGAGTCAGCAGCCACAAGCAAAAAGAGGATCTCGAAAGGCAAGCCGACTACCTTAGAGGTTAAACGTCAACGGTTAGAAGCCGGAGGTTTTCGAGTGGGAGATACCACAGACTTTCTGCCCAAGAAGTCACGTTTATTGAGATGAAATTATCTCTCAGTAAACGATTAAAGCAAATTCGCCTGAGTCAAAATATGTCTCAGGAAACTTTAGCTAAGAAAATTAAATCGAGTCAGTCAAGGGTGGCAAAAATGGAAGCAGGAGATCGGGAGCATCTCCTAAACGTAAATTGGTAGTGGGAGCGGAGAGCTCCCTATTAGATCCCTAGGAAGCTCTCCGCTCCCACTACAGTTTTTTTTGCTTCTTTGAAATGCTCCCCAGGAGATCCCTCTGTTTCTCTTGATTTACTGATACGATTTTCGCGATCATCGGTGTAAACTGTGAAGACTTCGCGATGGATATTGCTTTTTGCCAACACTAATTAATTATTGTAATAAGTCTGAGGTTATAGCCTTTCGTCGTCCCTTGTTGATTTAACCAGGATGAGTAGATGAATAACAGCGCGATGGCCCTCCGGGCCGTGCTGAAAGCGCGATCACGTCCTTCTATCACTATCCTCACGAAATTTGGGGATGGGAGACGAGCGCGATCGAGATATTCAACGCGATCGTGCGACATTATCCCATTTACCTCTAAATCATAGATTGACAAAAAGACTTGCGATCAATCTCAAGTAGAATAGATTTGATTTTATCAGAATTGCCATGATCACAATTATCTTGCTCGTTATTTCCAACATCTTTATGACTCTTGCATGGTATGGACATCTCAAGTTTCTCCAAAATCAATCATTATTTTTTGTGATTTTGGCTAGTTGGGGAATTGCTTTTTTTGAATATTGCTTCCAAGTGCCGGCCAATCGAATTGGTTACGGAGAATTTACGGCAAGCCAGTTAAAAATCATCCAAGAAGCCATTTCAATTATGGTTTTCATTGCCTTTGCCGTGATCGTTTTGAATGAGAGTTTGAAATGGAATTATGTGGTGGCATTTGTATTGATGTTTGTCGCGGTTTATTTTGCCGTTGCCCTCAAATAATAACGTAAGTTGCTAGTTAGAAAAACCCACCCACAAGAAACCCGTTTTCTTGATGCTCCTGTGTTTGTAGGGGAAATCCCCTTGTGGTTGCCCCAAATCCCCCCCGCGGGGGGGCAAGGGCTTACAAGGGTAGGTTTTTCGGGTAGAAAAATTCTGAATTCCATACTGGGTAGATATTTGGGCGATTCCCTTCCCCATAAGGCAAAAGGGTTACGGCATCAAGGTTTTAGAAAAAAACCGACCCTTGTGAGGGGGGCAAGGGGGGGGCGGGCGGACACTGGGGCACCGCCCCTAACCGGATCATTCCACGAATGTGCAACGCCCGAAATTCGATGAGGATGGGAGACGAGCCCGATCGCGCTGAGGGCGAAAAACTAAGGTAAATGCCAAACCTTAATGGAATTATCAAAACTACCACTGACCAAAATCTTATCGGATTCATTACTAAAAGCCACCTTCACCCAAGAAGAATGACCTTTTAAAGTTCCGATGGGGCGATCGTGATCCATCGACCAAAGTTTAATCGTACCCGCGATATCACCACTGGCCAAAGTCGCACCATCATGACTAAAGGCCAAAGACTGCACCTTATCGCCATGATCCGCTAAAGTCCGTAATAAAGACCCCTTATACCCAGACTGGGAGGGTGTCAGATCCCATAACTTAATCGTATTATCCCAACTGCCACTGGCCAAAGTCGCACCATCAGGACTAAAAGCCACGGACCACACTGAGTCACTATGACCTGATAAAATACCTAATAACTCCCCACTTTGCCAACGCCACAGTTTAATCGTGCCATCATTACTACCACTGGCCAAGAGATTGCCATCGGGACTAAAGGCAACGGACTGAATTTCTTGGGAGTCTCCAAGTAACGCGTTTAAGGGAGTGAGGGTGGGTATATTCCAAAGTCGGATCGTCTTATCTTTCCCCACACTGGCTAAAGTTGAACCATCGGGACTAAAGGCTACCGCAAAAATACCATTTTGATGGCCGACAAAGGTTTTGATCAGGGTTCCCCTTTCCACATCCCAGAGTTTGACGGTATTATCGGCGCTTCCACTCGCGACCATTTTGCCATCGGGACTGATCGCTAAACCCCAAACGGCATCCGTATGTCCCTTCAGGGTTTTGAGGGGTTGACCACTTCCCATCTCAAGGATCTCGATATTACCATTGGTGGTGCCACTGGCGATAAAATCTCGATTAGGACTAAGGGCAATTGACCAGACTGGGCCCAATGTCATCGCGAGGGTTTGCATGGGGATTTGGTTTGTCTCTATATCTTCTGGGGGTGAGAATCGTGGTTCAAATTCGGGTATGGTTTGATGGGGTTCCGGTTGTAATGAGGTTTGGGGGATGGGCGCGGGGATACGGCTACTTAATATTAATGATAAAATCGCGATACCGGCCCCCCCCCACGCGGTTAATTGCCATTGAGGTTTTTTGACAAAAATGGGGAGAGATACCGGACCATGTTTTAAATCTTTGAGAACTTCGATCGCGCTTTGATAGCGTTTGGTGTGATTCCGTTCTACTAATTTATCAAGAATCCGACTGAGGCGATCACTGACGGGAACTTTTAAATAATGTCGCCATACCCAAGTATCGGCTTTGATATCGAATAAGTCAAAAGGTGACAGATCCGTGAGAAGATGTAAACAAGTGACTCCGAGACTATAAAGATCACTATTCGCTTTCACTTGACCTCTTAGTTGTTCCGGCGCGACATATTCTGCACTCCCTCTGAGATGATCTCTTATCGCAACATTATTTTGCGGAAGCGCGATCGCACCAAAATCTACTAACCAAATATCCCCTCCTTGATCAGGGGGAGTTAGGGGCGATCGACGAATAATTGTTTCTGGTTTGATATCACGGTGAAAGACTCGATTTTCATGGGCAAATTGTATCACTGGGAGTATTTCACTTAACAATTGCCAAATCTTCTGTTCGTTAAAAACCCCTGTCTGAGAAAGTTCTTCTCCTAAATTCTGACCTGCGATATACTCTTGTACTAAATATTGATAATCATCCTGTTCTACATAGGCCCAAACTTCTGGTATTTGGGGATGTTTGCCTAATTTTTCTAACTCCGGTGCAAGGGTGCGAAATTGTTGCCGCACTTCGGGAAAATATTCTTTGATCACGCAACGGGGTTGAGAGGGTTTATCCTCATCTATGGCTAAAAATGTTCGCCCCAAGGGACTCGCGCCTAATACTTCTAGCACGCGATAACGGTTTTTTAGTAATAAGCTCGTACCACAACTGTTACAGGTAATGTCGTGATTATCGTGGTTTTCTGGTTTTGGGCAATCGGGATTAATACAGTAACTCATACGCGTAGGCCTATCCGTGAGTTTATATTATTATTTTATGCTTTTCTCTCAGTTTCGTGATCCTTTTTCCTTCCCTTTTTTTTGGCGTTTTTTTCCGGGGGCGTGATCGGCCCCTCCCTTCGGAAACCCGTGCGACGGACGATTGTCCGCCGCACCCCAAGAACACCCTTTGTCCTTGAGCCATACAAAAACACTCTTTTGACATCCTCACCGCCGTAAACGGACGGGGATTCCATCTATTTGAGCAGATCAAAAATTGACAACTGCTTAAATTCTGGTTGGGTTGACGCTATGCGCTTCGCGCAGGCTTCGCCAACACTGGAAATTGCTACTTTTTTAGGAGTAGTCTTACGCTTCCTCCGACATCCGTTTTGAGTCTCGGATTGCCCACCCGCGACTAATATATTTACTGCGGCATTTATATCTCTATCGTGGATTTCTCCACAATTAAGACAAGTCCATTCCCTTACAGAAAGTTCCTTTTTACCACCATTAAAACCACAACAAGAACATTTCTGGCTTGTGGCTTCCCATCTATCAATCACTCGAAAATCACGCCCATACATTACCGACTTAGCCTCTAACATAGTTCTAAAACTGCGCCAGCCTAAATCAGAAATAGCACGGGACAATTTCCGATTTTTCATCATACCTGAAACATTCAAATCTTCCAAGACTATTGTTTGATTCTCACTAATAATCTTAGTTGATAACTTATGCATAAAATCGGTTCTGGTATCTTTAACTTTGGCGTGAAGTTTAGCTAATTTCTTTCTAGCAACTTCCCTTCTTTTGCTACCTTTTTGTTTTCGAGAAAGATTACGCGATAATTTTCTTAATCGTTTCAATCTTTTCTTTAAAGGTTTGGGACATTTCACTTTTTCACCATTACTTAAAGTAGCAAAATCTGTTATTCCTAAATCTATTCCTACACTTTGTCCATTCTCAGGCAATTGTTGAGGATTAAACTCAACTACAAAACTAACAAAGTATCTATCAGTGCTATCTTTAATGATGGTGACAGATGAAGGAACTGCGGGTAATTCTCTACTCCAAATTACTTCAATTTCACCTATTTTAGCTAAATATAT
>Ga0209812_10000062_pt1 | contig 96470 bp, 75 predicted proteins | sample JI71714BDNA_FD_187502 | JGI IMG/M metagenome (GOLD analysis project Ga0209812, IMG submission 187502) | Wastewater effluent complex algal communities from Wisconsin, to seasonally profile nutrient transformation and Carbon sequestration -... | ecosystem: Engineered > WWTP > Effluent > Algae... | reverse complement strand
TCCTAGGGATTGAGAGCTTGTCTCAATTGGTCGTTTTGGTTCTTTCTGCTATAGGGGAACTTTGACGCACCATGTAGGTCGCTTCGAACGTTCCGGTTCTTCTTGCTATAGCGCGACTTTCGTGAACAATCCGCAGAAAACCAGCATTTTTCGATTGCGGTTTCGACAGGTGTAGTTCTGGCAGACGCTCAGATTAAACCGCCTCGCCGTCAGCCCGTTTCGATCACCCTTAGCGTGTCGTTTTGCGGAATAAGGTAGTTGCACCTCAGTTTGTCAAACACGACACGGTAAGAGCCATCGAAAGGCGCAGAAAAGCGTGCCTCATAATGGCCTGTTCGAGAGACCTAGCGTCTGCCTTTTTGGGGCTGGCTGTTTCTCTCTTCTATAACGCAACTTCGACGCACCGGAGGCGGCTGGTCTCTCTTGCTATAGGGGGCCTTTTATGCACTTCAGCATTAATCACCTTGGTCAGTCGATCAGATGTTCAATGCTCAGTTGGGGATAGGTGACCCGCTCCAATGCCTCCAGCTTCGTTCTCAGCGACAGCCCGTCCCCGTAGCCCTTCTTTGCGCCACCCTCCGAGCGCCGCGATAATGCAGCCGCAGTGCGTTCGGGAAGACCCGCCTCGCGCAAGCGATCTTCGAATCCGTGGCGGAATGAGTGCATGCCCAGCTTGCGTCCCTCAAAGCCTTTCGCTCTGACATGGCTGCTAAACCATGACGACAGACGATGGCCCACGCCTTGCTCAACCTCGGCTGGGAACAGATAACCAGAACCGCACTGCGCTGCGAACTGGGGAAAGCCTAGCCGTAGCAACTCAGGGTGAATTGGCAGGGTCGACCTAGCGGCTGCGTTTTTCAGCGTCCTCGCATCGTTGGGTATAAGCTTGATGACTGGGATACCCTCTTCAACGCTGATATCTTCGGCTCGCAATCCAACAGCTTCCTTCAAGCGGAAACCTTGAAATAGGCATAGGAGCGGGACCCAGTAACGGGCAGGGTGATCTCGGTTTTGTTCCCATGGGCGGTCCCAAGGAGCAGATTGGAAGAGCGTCTTTATTTGCTCAGCTGTGAAAGGATCACGCCTATCGGCATCGTCGACCGTGTCTTTGATTTTCAGTTTGTGGAACGGGTGCGACGTTAGCCAGCCCTCGGTGACTGCCCAGTTGAAGACTGCCACCACATGGACGATGTAACCATCATTCACAGTCTTAGTTGATAGGGGCGGGATACCCAGCGACTGGGCCTTGGCGATGGCATCACGGGCAGGGAGGTCACGCAATGTAGCCCTTGTACCCATACCTACGGGTAGCTGCTGTATCATTGCTACGAACTCCCGCGCATCCTCTCGGGTAATGCTATCGGCTGGACGTTCGGCGAACTCTTCGCGAAGCAACCTAGCGACAGGACCAAAGGCTCGTTTGGAGGAGGACGACCATCCTGCAGTCTTCGCTGCCTCATATGCGGTTAGCAGATCGTCCACTGTCCTTGGGGCTGTCCTTTGGGCGGTCTCTGGTAAGGCCAAAAGGTCTGCATCGTAGGGCGTGTATGCTGCATCACCTTCAAGCCCTGCGACAGCGGCGCGGTGAAGTTCCACAAATGCGCGCATCAGCATGCGCTGCGGGTATTCGGGTATCTGATCTTCACCGTCCAGAACGACACCCGCTTGCCGCGTCAATGTACGCCCGATGGCCAACACGGGGCCATAGTCGTTGCGGCCAAGCATTTCTTGCACAGTGGCCAGCCGTCCACGGGCCTCCCGTAGCAACTGCATGTGGTCCATCTTTGTCAGCCGCTTTGTGACGGTGAACGCCGGTAGCTGGCTGTTGAAGAAATCGGCAGCAAGCCGGTGCGCCTCCGTCTTGCTAAGCTCCCTTCGCGGCGTGGTACTCGCGCGGCTACGCGCTTCGTTGACCTTGGCGCGGAACTCAGCGGCTATCAGGGGTAGCTTATCAGCTGCTTTCTCCTTGTCCGTCTCTCCAGTAGATCGAACGAACTCATGACCGAGAATCGATTTGCAATCCTTTGGCCAGCGCTTGCGGACTTGCCAAGTGTCGGCCCCCTTGCGGCGTGACAGCGTAAACATTTCTCCATCTTCTCCCGTGTAGCAGTTTTGTGGTGCAACGGAGACAGAAGCTGTAGACATAATCCACGGTTTTGTAGCGTTTTCAAAGGGATGTATGGTGAGCCCTGCTGGGTTCGAACCAGCGACCTACTGATTAAAAGAATAATCAGTGGGTCGCTAAGCGTCCTTAACTGTCCAAAAATGGCAGAAAACCTAGACTCACCATCCATATAGTTCTTGATATGTTCACTAGTATCCAGTACAAAATGTTACCTAAGGTAACAGGTGATTTGTGTCAAAAAAAGTTGGTCTTACAGATGCCCGTATCGTTGGTTTATTACCACCGAAAATCGGACAAATCGAAATTACTGACTCAATCGTAGCTGGTTTGCGCCTGAGGGTCGGAGCGAGCGGCGTTAAGACTTACATCTTGCGAAAACGTATCGGCAGCAAGGTTCATAATGTGACATTGGGCAGGCATTCGCTGGGCTTTGGACTTGCCGCTGCGCGTCGTCGTGCGCGAGATTTGCTTACCGACATTGAGCAGGGACAAAGCATCCCCAAGCGGTCCGATCCCAATCGCGGGTATGCCCAGGGAATTGGCACAATTGGCGAGCTATTTGAAACATATTTGACGAACGAAGTCATAGGGAAAAAGCGAACTGCGCGAGAAATAGAGCGAGTATTTCGCAAATATATTCTTCCGGAAATGGGCGACCGGATAGCTGATACGGTAACCCGCGGTGATGTGACACGCTTCATCGAGAAGATGGCATTTGGCCGGGGTAAAGAAACGCTGCGTATGGCGCGGTCAGTGCATCAGCATTTATCGAGTTTTTATTCATGGGCGATGCCAAAGCTGGACCGATTGCCGGCTCATCCTTGCAGGGATGCATGGCGACCAAAAGCCTCTAAGCCGCGCGATCGGGTCCTGTCAGACTATGAACTCGGGCAATTATGGGATGCATCTCTTAGCGAGGGATATCCTTTCGGCACGGTGGTGCGCTTACTAATTTTGACTGCGCAACGCCGGGGCGAAGTCATCAATGCAGAATGGGATGAATTCGACTTTGACGCAAATTTGTGGACCATTCCTGGTAGCCGGGCGAAAAACGGAGTTGCCAACATCGTACCACTATCAGCTCAAGCCGTGAGTATTATTGAGGAAATACGAGGTTCATTTGCATTAAGCTCTTATGAGATTGGGTCGTCCGCCAACAGAGTTTTTCCAGCAATTGGCAATCCTGCTCATAGCACAGGCGGCATGCCCAAAGGGTGGCGACGGATAATGGCGGCAGTGCTGCGCGACACAGATCGTAACATATTGCACTTCACGCCTCACGACATCCGCCGGACCGCTGCTACCGGGCTACAACGCCTAGGCGTGCCGCTGGTTGTGTCCGAAGCGGTACTAAATCATCAATCTGGTGCTGCCAAAGCAGGGGTTGCTGGCGTATATCACCGCCATAAATATACTGTGGAAAAACAAGAGGCGCTAAGGTTGTGGGGCAATGAGGTTCAACGCATTGTCGATGCGCACTCTGTCGTCAAAAACCGGGGGACCTCTTGGATGATCGCGCAAAGCTAAACTCCGATCAACCGTCGGAGCTCGATGCGGCCCAGTCAACGCTTATCCGATCAAATCCGGCTTGTGTGCCTTCGATTATGACCGACTTCGCTTGGGGAACCTCCACATCAGCACCGAAGTCGAGCACCCAGATCTTTTTTTCGGATGTTTCGATTAAAAGTCCGCGACGGCTTTTGCGCAGATTTCCCGCTAACCTGATTCTTGCGAGCTTTGACACTGAATTTCCCCTAATCAATTTAATGCCCACCGGTTTAGAACGTTTCGCACATATTCAGGCGTTTCGCCATTCAGCGGAATTCGTCCCAACCGTGAAACCGCGCCAGGTCCAGCGTTATAGGCTGCGACTGCCAGATGCACCACGCCAAATCGGTCAAGCATCTGCCGCAAGTAGCTTGCTGCACCTTGAATGTTAGATTGTGGGTCAAAGCGGTTACGCACACCTAAGTCCTTTGCCGTCCCCGGCATCAGCTGCCCAAGACCAGCCGCACCAGCACTGCTTACCGCCGTGGGATTGTAGCGAGATTCTGTCCAGATCAATGCATCCAGCAGACCGTGGGGAAGTCCAAAGCGCGCTTCGGCTGCATGAACGTCAGCCAAAAAGGTCATCCGCTGGAAATTCGACTGAAATTTAGCAAATTTCTTGAGTTGTTGGGTGCGCTGGCCGCGAAATGCGGCGTCGGAGGCCAAAAACTGCGTTGTTGGCGGCTGGTTTTGTGGCGACCAATGGCCGTGCTCAACAATCTGAAAATCACCCCGGTCGCTGATTCGATACCCTTGTTCAACACGGGTATTGCCCGTTGACGGCTGATCCGATTGCTCGACAGTTTGTGCAGAAGGCGTGGAAGCCGCAGTTGGTGTGGCGAATACTAACCCAAGCCCCAATGACCCCAAAAAAAAGATATTCATTTTCCATTCCTTTTCGAAAACCTAGAAAAGAACATACAATGAACATTGACGGGACGGAATAGCTGTGGCTATGAAGAGAGCGGAGGCGGCGCTCGGTTGCAGGTAGCAACAGCAGGACTTCAGCATGCCCAACAGCCATTCCATTCTTCAATCTTCTCTTGAGACCCGAGCCCGTCAAATTGTCAAAGCCTTGGGCGGGCACTGGTCGCGCAAATCAGGCATGTGCCGTTGTCCAGCACATGACGACCGAACACCGTCGCTATCGGTTGGCGTCGCACAATCGGCAATATTGTTTCATTGTTTCGCTGGATGCTCGAGCGAGGAGGTGTTCGCTGGCTTTAAGCGGCATGGTATTCAGCCACGCGACCTGTTCGACGGTAAGGGCAGTGTGGTTGTGCCAGCTGAAAAGCCATTCGGACCCGACGCCAATGCTTTGAGACTGTGGCAGCAAGCAGTTCCGCTCTCACATACGCTTGGTGAGCACTATCTCGCCAAGCGTTCCATCTTCGTTCGTTCTCCTGAGCTGCGGTTTCTTGATCGAACGCCCTTGGGGCGCAAACCCGACGTCCGTTTTCTTCCTGCGCTTATTGCCGCTGTGCGGATGGATATTGGCGTTGTAGCTATCCAGCGCACATTTATAGATCGAGCCACAGCGTCTAAGGCAGATTTTTTCAAACCCAAGCGCGCGCTTGGCCAGTTGGGAACCGGTGCCGTTCGGCTGTCAGATCCTGTGGGTGGAAGGCTCGGGCTTGCCGAAGGATCGGAAAGCGCACTTTCCGCACAGACTCTTTTCGGAATTCCGTGCTGGGCAACGCTTGGAAATGAGCGCTTCGGAATGGTCGCGATTCCGGAAATCATTACCGAGCTGCATCTCTTTGTCGATGCTGACAAAGGCGGCGAACTTGCTTTGAAGCGCGGCTTGGATGCTTACACGAGGGAAGGGCGATGCATTATTCCGCACACGCCCGACCGGGCAGATCATGACTGGAACGATGAACTTAAGGAACGGCTTCGTATTCGAGCTTCGGCCTGACGACATGCGAGAGGGGAGGTGGCGCTTGCCCATGTGAGGCGCGATTGGCATTTCCGCGAAGATCGCTTGCCTCGATCAGGAGGCTTTTCCCATGAACCAGCCAGCGTTCAATCTCGACTTTTCACGAACCGAAGTTCCCGCGATCGCAGCAGCGCGAAGCCTAGCTGGTGATCTTGCGGCCAATATCCCGATCACGCGCAAGCATCTGTCAGAAACCTTTACGAGGTTGACCGGGGCAACCGACGCCGACAATCGCTGGTCACTGTCCGATACGCATGCGTCGGTTGAACTGGCGCAATTGATCTATTTGCAAGAGGCTCGAACTCTTTGCCCATCGAGTGACCAAAAACTGGCCTTCGAAGTGTTCGATCAGATCGAAGCGTTGACGCCCATCCAGTATAACCGCTCCGAAGAGCAAATCAGTTTCCAGCAATTCTCGACACCCTTGCGGCTCGCCTGGACTGCCGCACGTGCGGCAAGACTTTCAAGCAGCAACTTGACCCTAGAACCGTCGGCGGGAACCGGAATGCTTGCCTTCTGGGCTCGGCATTGCGGGTCTGGCCTCGCTCTCAACGAGATACATGTGCTGAGACGAGATGCACTGCACGTTTTGTTTCCTGATGTCGCGGTGTCGATGCATGACGGCGAGCTGATCGACGAGCTGCTCAATCCTTCTATTCTGCCTGACACGGTTCTTATCAATCCGCCATTCTCGGTTGGTCTGGAACGAGGCCAGGATGGCCGAACTGGCGCGCGTCATTTGCGCTCGGCGCTATCACGGCTTTCGCTCGGTGGCAGGGCAGTGGCGATAATGCCTGAATGGTTTGACGTGAGTGCCTTTTTGGCTCGCTGTCGCTTTCCTCTCGCGGTGCGGCTCAACGTGTCGATGGACCGCGCATTCGCGCGTTCCGGAACCTCGATCTCAACACGTCTCCTCGTTTTCGACAAGTTGGAAGATGATGCTCCTGCTATCACGGCGCATGTAAACGACGTGGTAAACCTTGTTTCTCTGGTCGATGCATTGCCTATCCGCAGCTGTACTTTAACCCGTCCCGTTCTGCACAGACCGCTTACCGCTTCCGTGCGCCTACTACCGCAAACGCATCGCCGACCGGTGGTGCCACTTCGACCGACACCGCGCGGCAGCGCCAAGCCCATTCTGCTAGAATTTGTGCCGTTAGAAGAACCGGCGCCGATTGCAGAACAAGTCGGACATTATTTGCCATATCGCCCCAGCCGACTTTCAATACCTCGGGCAGTGGCGCATCCAACACCGCTTGTAGAGTCGGTTGCCATGGGTTCGATTGCTGCGCCCGTTCCCAACGTTCAACCGATGGTTTCGGCTGACTGTCTTGAGCGCGGGCTGTTATCTGAGGCGCAGCTTGAAACGCTGATTTACGCAGCCAATGCATTTGAACGAGATTTGGCGGGGTCATTTCAGCCCGTCGACAGAGGTTGTGCGCTGACGCCGGACGCAGACGGCTATCGTTACCGGTGCGGATATTTTCTGGGAGATGCCACGGGCGCTGGCAAGGGCCGTCAGGTGGCGAGTGTCATCCTGGACCGCTGGTATCGCGGCGAACGCCGTCATGTCTGGCTTTCCAAAAACGAGACGCTTCTTGAGGATGCGCGCCGAGACTGGGCAGCTCTTGGCGGACTGCCTCTGGACATCCAGCCCTTGTCGCAGTGGAAACTGGGCGGCGCGATCAACATGCCCGAAGGCATATTGTTCGTGACATATCCGACTTTGCGGTCCGGCCGCGTCGATGCAACCCGGCTTGAGCAAATCATCGAGTGGGCGGGTCTCGATTTTGAGGGTGTCATTGCATTCGATGAAGCGCATGCCATGGCAAATGCTGCAGGCGGCGAGGGGAGCCGAGGAAAAGTCAAAGGCTCCGAACAAGGCGTTGCCGGCGTACGTCTCCAGAACATGCTCCCGCGCGCCCGTGTTCTTTATGTGTCGGCCACCGGGGCATCCGACGTCAACAATCTGGCTTATGCGACACGGCTTGGTCTGTGGGGATCGGAGACTGCATTTGCGACACGCGAGAAGTTTGTCGGCGACATTCGCGAGGGCGGCATTGCAGCGATGGAACTTGTTGCGCGCGATCTCAAGTCTTTGGGGCTCTATGCATCACGAGCTCTGTCATTTGCAGGTGTCGAATATGAAATTCTCGAACATGAACTGACCGATGCACAGATATCTGTCTATGACGCATATGCTGAAGCCTGGGCGATTATTCACGGCAATCTGAGGGAGGCCTTGGAAGCGACGCGCATCGTCGATGCTGATAGCGGCGATACGCTCAACAGCGGCGCCAAAGCCGCTGCGATGTCCATATTTGAGGGTACGAAACAGCGCTTCTTTGCGCAACTTCTCCTGTCGATGAAGCTTCCGAGTCTTTTGCCAGCAATCGAGCAAAGTTTGCGCGACGACCATTCGGCCGTGGTTCAACTTGTCTCGACTGCGGAGGCAATGCTCAACCGGCGGCTTGCGGACCTGACGCCTGACGAGCGCGAGCATCTTGAGATCGATTTATCCCCTCGTGAATATGTGATCGATTATCTCAGTGGCAGCTTCCCGGTTCGGCTCATGCAGATATTTGTCGACGAAAACGGCAACGCACGGTCCGAACCAATGTTCGATGCAGACAGCAATCCTGTACTATGCCGAGCGGCAATCGCTGCGCGGGACCGAATGATCGAGCAGTTGTGCGCTTTACCACCCATCGCTACTGTACTGGACGCCATCATCGAGCGCTTTGGCGTTGAGAAGGTTGCAGAGGTGACGGGCCGGACGCGCCGTTTAATTGTCGTCGCTGACGGCAGACAAAAAATCCAGTCGCGCACGCCGAAAGCCAATTTGCTTGAAACCCAAGCCTTCATGGACGGTGACAAACGAGTATTGGTGTTTTCCGATGCCGGAGGGACTGGCCGCAGTTATCACGCCGACCTCGATGCCAAGAACCAGCAGCGCCGCGTTCATTTTCTCTTGGAACCCGGCTGGCGGGCTGATGCTGCCATTCAGGGCCTTGGGCGCACAAATCGCACCAATCAGGCATCAGCGCCTTTGTTTCGGCCGGTCACAACAAACGTTAAAGGCGAACGCCGGTTCATTTCGACCATCGCCCGCAGGCTCGATAGCCTTGGCGCATTAACCCGCGGGCAGCGCCAGACAGGCGGCCAGAACATGTTCAATCCAGCAGACAATCTTGAAAGCAGCTATGCCAAGGATGCTTTGAACCGGTGGTTCGGATTATTGTATGAAGGCAACTTGAGTGCTGTCTCACTCGGAAAGTTTGAAGAACTGTCCGGCCTTACGATCTCAGCCAAGGACGGAGGCATGGTCGAAGATTTGCCGACAATCCAGCGCTGGCTCAACCGAATATTGGCGTTTCCAATCTTGCTGCAGAACATGATCTTCGATGAATATTTGGGGCTGGTCGAAGCGCGCATTGATGCCGCAAGGAGGGCAGGGACACTCGATCTCGGTGTCGAGACAATATTGGTTGAGCAATTCGATATTATATCCAACAAACTTTTGCGCACCGATCCTGCATCCGGCGCAACTACGCATCTTTTGGAAATAGAGATTGCACGAAAGCTCAATCCGCTCCGCCTTGAAGAAATAAGCCGACTTTACGATCTGCGCTCAAGCAGGATCAGAACGATGCGAAATTCAAAATCTGGTCGCGTTGGATTGCTGGTTCGCGCGAGAGGTCTGTTACTCGACAACGGCGAGCGCATTGAACGCTTTGAACTGATCCGCCCGTTGAAGCACGAATATATGACTTCAGGGCAGATAGACGAGAGCAATTGGAAATCAATTGGTCTGAAAAAATTTGAACAGGCATGGCGAGCCGAAGTGATTTCGGTTGCCGCAACACTCAAACATGACCGCGTATATCTGGCCACCGGTCTCTTGCTGCCAATCTGGGACAAGCTACCCACCGATTACGTTCGTGTCAGCAGGATTGCGGTTAAAGATGGAGCGTCGATACTTGGGCGGGAGGTTCCTCAACTTGATGTGCCCGAGCTGATGGCTGCGCTGGGTTTCAATTCACATGTTCATCTAAATATAGGTTGCTTGGCCGAGTTGGCACTGCGGACTGGCAAGCCGGTGCAGATCAAAGGACCGGAGAGGCTAATCCTAAAGCGATCTTTAGTGAATGGATCACAGCGTTTGGAGCTTATAGGATGGTCAGTCGACCGGCTGGATTGGTACAAAGCTAAAGGCTGCTTCACAGAGATTATACGCTATCAAACGAGGTTGTTTGCGCCAATCGGTTCTGCAACTGGAGTTTTAGAGCGACTAGCAGGATGAACGGCCTATCGATTGGCTGTTGAGGCAGCTCAGCATTGTCAAAGCTAGTGACCGGCGCTTGTCGCGATGCATTCTGTAGCCTGATTTCAGCTGCTTGCCTTGTGCCCCATTAATCGCAGGCTGCCAGGGCCAAATCAGAGAGCCGCGACAGACGCTCCAAATGGGCGAGGCCCTCAACCAGGCCCGCGCTTAAAAACACAAATGAAAGGTCACGCTCGGGGTCAAACATCCACATTGTCGATCCGCCTCCAACCGCGCACACAGCGCGATTGCTGGCACTGTAACCCATCGCCGTAATGGAATGGCCTTCGCCACGGGCGTACCCACCAAGAAGAGAGAAGTTCGCCACCATCGGCGGGATCTGACGGGCTACGCATTCGAAATCCCATGCATCATTTAGCATAGTGCCAGTGTGATTTTTGGCGGCATAATCGAAGAGAGCCGGTGAAATCAATCGATGGCCATTCGCTGTTCCACGACCTCGGATCAATTGTGTAAACCGATAGACATCCATTGTAGTGCCAAACGCATTCCCGGCAGGAACTTCGCATAGCTCACCATTCATTGGCGCGGTTAGAACAGCTACGACACCTGCGTTTGAAGGTCCGGTATACCGATCGCCGAAACTGACAGGCACTCTCCGCGGATCGTTTTCAGAATTGCCGAAATGCATGTCGGTCATTCCCAATGGTTCGAACAAATCTTCGCGGGCGATTTTTGCAAACGAGCGCTTCTTGGGATCGGTTAATACAAGAATTTGGCCGAGCAAACAAATGCCACCAAAAGAATTGTAATGGCATCGTGATCCAGGCGTGAAGGCCACTGGCTGCGCGCATAAAGCTGCGGTTAGCTTTTCCAGATTGCCAATGTCAGCAAGCGACATGCCAGGCAATGGCGCGAGCCCAGCATATGTTCCGCCAGTGTGAGTCAAAAGCATGTGAATTGTAATGTTCTGTTTTCCCAACGCGCCGAACTCAGGCAGAAGGTCAACGACCTTTGTATTTAGGGCAAACCGGCCTTCGTCGATTGCCATCAGTACGAGTGCGGCAGTAAACGACTTCGATAGGGACATCATCAGGTAACGGTCATCGGCTTTCGACGATCGGTCAGGAGCGGCAACTCCAAACTGCTGAGCATGGGCTATCTCGCCGCCTCGGGCTACGATGATCGACGCACCGATATTGACGCCGCTTTCAATGTCTCGCTGAATGCTCGCATTAAGCCTTTCGATTGCGACCGGGTTGAGGCCATTTTTGTCTATTTTCATATCAAATCTCCTGTCACCTTGACGGCGTCAACCTGCATGTATTTTTGAAAAAGCTTGATGGGAGGTTGATCTTCGCCCCCATCAGAATACCGAATTTAGCTATCATGACCGCAAATTTCCGACAACCCGCAAGGGCCTTTGGCCCCATAATAACTCTGAATGTCATGACGCAGGAAAAAGAATGAGTTCCGTCGCCCTGGTTAGGATAAGCGACGAAACATAAGGCATTGTCAGGGGAGTCATCAGTGCGTGATAAAGTCCCAAGTTTTGTGTTTGACAACGAGCAATGACTGATCAACGAATTACAGTCGTTCATGAAGGCGAAACACTCTGGTGTCCTGCACAGGATCGACAGGATAATGCCAATCTGAGCCGGTTTCAGAAATGGCTGCAACATGAAAAGGGGCTGTTTTTTCCAGACTATCTAGCTCTTCACTCTTGGTCTGTTAATGACCCAGAGGGTTTCTGGCGCAGCGTTTGGACCTATTTCGACATAACTGGGGATGGTGACTTTGTTGCAGCTGTTCAAGCGGAAAACGGAGTGTGTGGAGCCAAGTGGTTCGAGGGAGTGAAGGTTAATTATGCCGAACACTTGCTGCGCTTCGAGAAAGTAGATCCGGATGCACCAGCAATTTGCTACGCATCGGAAGAATCTGCACCGGCGAGCATCTCCCGTTGTGAACTCAGCGCTCAGGTTCGCAAGTTAGCAACCGCATTACGTGCCTTAGGTGTCAAGTCCGGCGATCGCGTTGTATCCTACATGCCCAACGTCCCCGAAACAGCGATTGCTATGATGGCTGCTGTGTCAATAGGTGCAGTATGGGCCTCAGCCGCACCGGAATTTGGCGCTCAATCTATCATTGATAGATTTGGACAGCTTCAGCCCAAAGTTGTTTTTGTGGCGGATGGCTACCGATTTGGCGGTAAATGTTTTGATCGTCGTGAGCATATTATGTCGGCGGCGGAACAAATTCCAAATCTATTAACAATTGTGTGGCTCCCGTTACTGGACCTGGAAATTCCCTCGAAAACGTCGGTACCTATTGTAACTTACCATAGTCTATTATCTGGCCCCGAAATCCCTGCGAAAGAATTTCAGTTTGAGCGCGTCTCGCATGACCACCCGCTTTGGATTTTATTTTCATCTGGCACGACTGGAGTTCCTAAAGCAATTGCACATTCCCACCCCGGGGTTCTGGCCGAACATTTTAAATCCATGGCGCTGCATTTAGATATTTCCCCTTCATCACGGGTGTTTATTCATACCACACCAGGCTGGATGATGTGGAATACCATTTTGTCGAGCTTATTGGTGGGCGCGTGCGCAATCCTTTACGACGGGTCACCAACCCTTGAGGGACCGAAAACATTGTGGTCGTTTGCGGAAGCTACGCGCTGCACGTTGTTTGGCGCTAGCCCGAGCTTTATACGGATCACGGGCGATGCGAACATAGTTCCAAAGAGTGAATATGAATTGTCGGCAATTGAGACGCTTCTGCTCGGCGGTGCACCTTCGGGCCCCGAAATCTATTCATGGATTTATGAGAACGTAAAGGACGATGTGTGGGTCTGCGCGCCGTCTGGAGGCACAGAAATAGTCAGCGCTTTTGTTACCGGTAATGTTACTGCACCAGTCTGCGCCGGCGAAATACAAGCTTTGGGCTTGGGGATGAACGTGCAAGTCTGGAACGATGAAGGCCAGCAGGTTTTTGACGAAATAGGTGAGCTGGTAGTAACTTCGCCGTTTCCGTCTGCCCCACTATTTTTCTGGGGAGATACAGATGGCCATCGCTATCATGAAACCTACTTTGAGTATTATCCTGGGGTCTGGCGTCATGGCGATCTTGCGAAAATGAACACCAGAGGTGGAACCTATATCTACGGTCGATCCGACTCAACGCTCAACCGCTATGGTGTTCGGATCGGAACGGCAGAAATTTATGCTATTTTAGCGCGGGTGAGCGAGGTGCGAGACAGCCTGGTAGTCTGCTGCGAGCACACAGATGGCTCGTATTACATGCCGCTGTTCATTTGTATGGAGGAAGGCGAGTCGTTAACCGACGAGCTCCGGTCCAAAATTGTCGGTCGCCTACGTCGCGAAGGAAGTCCTCGTCATGTTCCCGATGAGATCGTTGTGGTGCCCGCTATTCCCTACACAACGACTGGAAAAAAATTGGAAGTTCCAATCCGGAAATTGTTGATGGGCTTTCCTGCAGCACAGGTCGCCAGTTGGGACGCTTTGGCAGACCGGTCTGTCCTAGACTGGTTTCTTGCCTTTGTTGACCGGCGCGAAAAAGACACTCAGCAAAAGCTATGTGCGGGAGACAAATTATGAAATTGTATACTTTCATCCTCGACCACCAAGAGCGGGTCGGGGCAGAGTGCGATGAGGGCCGGATTATCGATCTGACTGCGGCGAGTGGCGGGGATCCACTTTTTTCAACGATGATTTCCCTCATAGAGGGCGGGGGTGTAAGCCTTGAAAAAGCCCAAGAAATCCTCGCGAGCTACAATGGGCAGCATTCATATCTTACCCGGGATGTCATTCTTGCTGCGCCAATCCCGCGGCCGCGCTCAATTCGGGGTTTCTCGGTCTTCGAGAAACATTTGCGACAGTCGGCAGAAGGCGCGGCCCGTCGAATGTCTCAGGCGTCGCCCGATCCAGAGGCAGCTTACCACCAAATCAAGGTCCAGATGAATCTCGACAAGATCCCGAGTCCCGGCTGGAGAGCAATGCCATGTTATTATTTGATGGATCACACCTGCGTGGCCGGACACAATACAATTGTTGAATGGCCGTCATATTCCAACTGGATTGACTACGAATTGGAACTTGTCGCCGTAATTGGTAAGCCCGGCAAAGATATTGAACCCTCCGACGTAAGTGACCATATTTTTGGCTATACGGTCGTAAATGACTTGAGCGCACGGGACGCGCAGATCAAGGCCATGGCAACCGGTCTCGGTCCTGGAAAGGGCAAGGATTTCTATAATTCAAACCCGATGGGCCCGTGTATCGTTACAGCAGATGAAGTTCCCGATCCTTATGCATTGCAGGCGAGGGTGTTTGTCAACGGCGAACAGTGGTCCAGCTCAGACGGGACGGAAGCTATATTCCGCTTCGACCAGTGCATATCTTATGCCAGCCAATCGCAAATGCTCGTTCCGGGAGATACGCTGACCACGGGTACGCTACCCAATAGTAGTTCGATTGAACTTCAAAAAGAAGTGAAGCGCGGCGATACAATTACATTCGATGTAGACGTGATAGGAAAACTGCAAGTTCAAATTGGTTAGTGATATAATGCGGAAACGATGTAATTTGATGCTCGCTGTTAAGCAACGTTTGTTAAATGAGTTTGGGCTGGGAGAAGCCACGATCACCAGTTTTGGATCGGACGAAACTCGATATCACGCGCCGGCTCGTCCCGGGGACGTTGTTTTCCTGCGCTTTCAATTGGCGAGCAAGTGAGGTTCCAAATCGCGTTCCAACTGCGGAATTGCTCGTCCGTCCAGCGAACGGGCCGGTTCCGACGTAACTATTCTTCTCTCGATATTCGAGAACATATTAATTCGACGTCGTTTTGTCGGAAAGCAAACTGTCAATGGCGAACAACAATAGACTAAATTTTTGACGTGTACGAACGGGCTTTGCAAGGGAATCACCGCTTGATACTAACTCGTCCGGTCATCGTGGCTCTTATCCGCGTTTCATCGCGATCAAGGGCAGGGCATTGCCCTATTCTGCAAATCGGAGTAATAATTTAGCGCCGTGCTCATGCTCGATATTGCCCGAGGCATGACTGTGTTGTAGACAAAGCAGTCGGTGGTGCTGGCCTCCGTGAAAGCTGCGGTTTTGTTCGAGTGACATGAACATACGACAAGGTGCGAGGAGTATTTGGATCGTGTCTCGTTTCGACATGGCACCTTGGATGAGTAACGAAGCGCGAGCTGAATTCGCCAGACTTGTAACGCGTCGTTCCTATTCCGCTGGTCAAACTGTGTACAGCCAAGACGACGACGGAGTGGAGATGTACCGAATCGCGAGCGGTTCAGTCCGGCTTTTTTCGCGACAGCTGGATGGCCGCGAAGCCGTATTTCTTTTTTTTGGTGAGAACGACTTCTTCGGGGTAAGCAGTCTTGTCGATGATGGACCGCGCCCCCAGACGGCCGAATGTCTCTCGACGGTTGAGATCGATGTTCTGCCGGTGCTCGCGTTCGACACGCTTCGCAGTCATCATCCGAGCTTTAGCGACGCCATGCTGCGCCTTCTCGCCAAGCAAATGCGCCTGGTTAGTAGCCATTACGCGCGAGCGACTATGGTGGCGCTGCCGGGTAGGATCGCCGAACGACTACTCGAACTTGCCGCGCCTGACAGCACGGATTCCGAGTCCGGTTATCTTTTCGTTCGACTCCATCAAGAGGAACTGGCTGCAATGGTGGGCGCGTCGAGGCAAAGCGTGAACAAGATTTTGCAAACATTCCAACGCAACGGCGTTATCCAAGTCCAATCGCGCGTGATCAAGATATATGACATCAGTGCACTGATGCGTATCACCATGATGGACTGAAGCTGTCGCCGAATTGACAGACATGTGCTTAGGCGCGTGCCTATGAGCGGACATGACTACAATTAACACAAGCCCAATTACCTCACCTTCTCTCGAAGATAAATGGTCTGTCGATGACGGACGTGTGATGATCAACGGAACCCAAGCAATCGTGCGCGTTCTGCTCGCGCAGAAAGCCCGTGACGAGCGGAAGGGCTTGAATACAGCCGGCTACATATCCGGCTATCGCGGATCGCCGCTCGGGAATGTGGACAATGTGCTATGGGCCAACAAAAAGCGGCTTGATGCCGCGAACATTACCTTCGTGCCCGGCGTGAATGAAGACATGGCGGCAACAGCGGTGCGCGGCACACAGCAAATAGAGTCAGTTCCCGATCCACTGTATGATGGAGTGTTTGGCGCATGGTACGGAAAGGGACCTGGCGTCGACCGAGCAGGCGATGCGCTGAAACATGGCAATTTCATCGGCGCACACCGCAATGGTGGCGTCGTAATATTTTACGGTGACGATCATGGAGGCAAATCGTCATCGCTTTCACACCATAGCGAGCAGGCGATGACTGCGGCAATGATCCCATCCCTTTATCCCTCGGACCCAGGCGAGGTATTGAGCTACGGGTTGCTGGCCTATGCTCTGTCCCGCTATTCTGGTCTTTGGATCGGCTTGAAGCTTGTAAATGAGGTCGCTGAGCAAAGTCTGACAGTTGATTTGAACCTTTCGGCGCCAGATGCGAGGCTCCCCGATTATGGCGAGCTCCCTCCGGAAGGCGTTCATGTCCGCGCGGGCGCGCTTACGCCTATGCGCGACGAGGAGTTGGTAAGTGAATATCGGTTGCCCCTTGTCGAGCGCTTCTTCGAGCTCAATCCCGTTGACCGAACGGTATTTCGTGCCTCTCACCCACGCTTGGGAATCGTAACTGCAGGTAAATCCTATAAAGATACCCTGCAGGCGCTTCACCTTCTAGGTCTAGACGAGGCAAGTGCGGCGGCATTGGGCATCTCGCTCTTCAAGGTAGGTTGCATCTGGCCACTGCAGCAGCGCACTATCGTTGAATTTGCACAAGGCCATGAAGTACTATTTTTTATCGAAGAGAAAAAGAGCTTCGTCGAACTGCAATCGGCCGCGGCACTGATCAACGCCGAGACGCGGCCTAAATTGATCGGAAAGCTCGATGAGGACGGTAGAAAGTTGTTACCGCTCGCAACTCAGTTGGAACCGTTAATGATTGCCAATGCGATTGCCGGCCGCCTGCGGCATCTGGGCATCAAGAGAGGATGGTCCGACAATGCTATAACTGGGCGTGGCCAATCACTTTCTGGAACAGTTCCCGTTACGCAACGCGTACCGTATTTCTGCTCTGGTTGCCCGCACAGCCGTTCGACCAAAGTACCAGATGGGAGCTTGGCAATGGCTGGTATTGGCTGCCACGTCATGACCAACTTCGTTAACCCGGCAAAGACACTGGCACCCACTCACATGGGTGGAGAAGGTGGCAATTGGATGGGTATGGCGCCCTTTTCGGGCACAAAGCATATCTTCCAAAACATGGGGGATGGAACGTACTATCATTCCGGCCTCATGGCTATCCGCGCTGCGATCGCCAGCGGCGTAAACATCACCTACAAGATTCTTTACAACGATGCAGTCGCGATGACAGGAGGTCAGCCGGTCGACGGCCCGATTTCGGTAGCCGAGATCGCCCATCAAGTGTTTCACGAAGGTGCGAAGAAAGTCATCGTGGTGAGCGACGATCCGGAGCAGCACCGCAGCACTCTGCTGCCGCCGGCGACGCGGATCGAGCATCGCGACATGTTAGAGGACGTCCAACGCGAACTTCGCGAGATTTCCGGCTGCACAGTGCTGATTTATGAACAGACTTGCGCGGCCGAGAAGCGGAGGCGGCGTAAACGCGGTACCTTCCCGAACCCGCCCAAACGGTTGTTCATTTCCGAGGCTGTCTGTGAAGGGTGCGGTGATTGTTCAGTCCAGTCAACTTGTGTCAGCCTGAACCCCGTGAAAACGGAGTTTGGCACGAAGCGGCGGATCGATCAGTCAAGTTGCAATAAGGACTTCAGCTGCCTTAATGGGTTCTGCCCCAGCTTCATCACGGTCCATAATGCTGAACCGCGCAACCGTACCAAGGTCGCGATCGATGCTGACCTGTTCAATGCCCTAACAGTGCCACCGCGCGCGGAATTAGGGGGTAATGGGTTCGCGATGATGGTGGCTGGAATCGGTGGTACCGGCGTCATTACCGTCGCAGCTGTCTTAGGTATGGCCGCCCATCTGGACGGGCTGGCTGCATCTGTTTTCGATATGACCGGTTTGGCCCAGAAAAACGGCGCCGTGCTGAGTCATGTCCGTTTTGCCAAAGATCCGATGCATATCCACGCTCCAAAGCTAGCCGCAGGGGATGCTGATCTTGTTCTGGCGTTCGATTTGGTGGCCGCGCTCGCGGATGATTCGCGTAAGTCTCTGGCACCTGGAAAAACCCGTGCCCTCGTCAACAGCGACATCACGCCAACCGTGGCGTTTCAGTTTGATCGTGACGCGATGATCGACGACCGTCTACTTATGGCCCAGATAAATTCGGTCGTTGGGAAAGATGCGGTCGAGACCATCGACGCCACTGGTATCGCGACCGCGGTCTTGGGCGACAGCATCGCAACGAATTTCTTTCTCGTTGGCGTCGCCGCGCAGCGTGGACTTTTGCCAGTGGGGATCGAGGCTATTGAGCGTGCGATCGAACTCAATGGCGCGGCAATCAAATTCAATTTGGAGGCGTTTCGGTTGGGACGTCTGTTGGTGGTCAACCCCGACCAAGTTACAGCTCTTGTTCCTCCTCGTCCGCAGCCGCTCGCGCAGACATTGGATGCAATCGTCGAACGGTGGGCGCGTCACCTCATCGTCTATCAGGGGTTGGTTTTAGCGGAGCGATATCGCACAATAATCGGCCAACTCATGGCGCGGGAGGCGACGATTGGGGATGGTGGCGACATTGTGACCCGAACCGCCGCTGCCCAATATGGGCGAGTGCTCGCTTATAAAGATGAATATGAAGTCGCGCGGCTGTTAACCAGTGCTGAGCTAGCAAAAAGCTTGAACGAGGCGTTTCAGGACGGCGCTCGACTAGAATATAATCTCGCTCCGCCGATCCTGGCTGGCCGAAAGATAAATGGTAGGCCTGCAAAGCGCGCGTTTAACGCTCGCACTTTACGCCCTTTCTTGAAAATCCTCGCCCGGATGAAGTTCTTACGCGGGTCCTTAATCGATCCATTTAGCTATACTGGAGAGCGTCGCGCTGAACGAGCATTGATAACGCATTATGAGGACCTAATTCGGATTGTCGTAAGCACGCTGAACCAAGATAATCGTGACGATGCGACCAAATTGCTCGGCCGTGTTGCGATGGTACGGGGCTATGGCCCGGTGAAGGATGAGGCCTTGATCGGCTATTTCGCCGAGATTGCCACACACCGCGATGCGTTCAGTAGCGGGGCCCCGCTCACAAACGGCTTGGGAGTAAGGACCGCAAGCACGGATACCAATAACGTTAGGGAGATATAATGTCACCGATCTGCGTCGATGATTATCGCATGCTCGCCCGGCGTCGCCTACCGAAGTTCCTATTCGAGTATATCGATGGCGGATCGTACGGCGAGAATACCCTTCGAGCTAATGTTGACGATCTGCGAAAGATTGCGCTGCGGCAGCACGTGCTAAACGACGTATCGTCTATCGATCTGTCTGTCTGTCTGTTCGGCCGGACTTTTTCCACGCCTTTCGGGTTGGGGCCGATCGGCTTAGCTGGAATGTATGCACGGCGTGGCGAATGCCAAGCGGCAAGGGCGGCGGAGGCGGCAAATATTCCTTTCTGCCTTTCAACGATGTCAGTTTGCACGCTGGACGAAGTGGCTTCTTCGGTTGATCGCCCGTTCTGGTTCCAACTTTACATGTTGAAAGATCGAGCTTTTGTAATCGACATGCTGGCCCGCGCTTCTGCCCTTGGGTGCGAAGCGCTTGTTTTTACCGTTGACCTCCCCGTGCCCGGGATGCGGTATCGCGATTATCGGTCGGGCCTGTCGGGTCAACCGGGCTGGCAAGGCGCAGTTCGACGCTATGCTCAGGCAACGATCCGGCCCGGTTGGGCTTGGGACGTCGGCATCAGCGGTCGTCCGCACACGCTGGGCAACATCGCCCCCGTCCTCGCCGGGAAATCAGGTTTCGAGGATGTGCTTGGCTGGGCGGGCAGGAATTTCGATCCCTCGGTCACATGGAAGGATATTTCCTTCGTGCGCGAGCGGTGGCCTGGTCCGCTGATATTGAAAGGGATATTGGAGCCTTCGGACGCCATTCGGGCGGTCGAGGTCGGAGTCGACGGATTGGTGGTCTCCAATCACGGAGGGCGTCAGCTTGACGGTGCGATCTCGACGGCGCGCGCGCTACCAGCTATCGCACGTGCCGTGGATGGAAAATTGACAATACTCGCTGATGGTGGCGTGCGATCAGGTCTCGATGTGGCTCGGTTGATTGCACTGGGTGCTGATGCGGTGCTGTTAGGGCGCGCATGGGCCTATGCTTTAGGCGCAGGGGGGAAGGCCGCCGTTCAGCAGATGCTGAGCCAGTTTGAGGCCGAGCTTCGGGTGGCTCTGGCGCTGACAGGCGTTGACCGCATTGGCAAACTTGATTCGTCGTTTGTGGTTCGGGATTCCGCGCGGATATGATCGTGCCAGTTCAGTCAGATGCGTCGAGACGGTTGGCTAACCCGGTCTGTTGCCCGACCATGGGGCTGGGGGAAACTGGAAGCCAGTGCAAAGGTCAGCGCACAGCCTTGGAGCTGAGTGAGTCGATAGCCGTGTCGAAATCTGTCAATCACCGTCGCAGATTTGAGGCCACGAAGCGTTCGTAGGCTGTTGGTCTATCCCGCGGGTTCGCTTAATCGTGCCGGTGATATACATACAAGTTAGGAACACACTATCAGATATGCCGGACTCGCAAAAATGCTGACGTGGCCATCGAATCGTGGCCAACGGAACCCTGACATCAGGGTATCTACATCGGGATGCTAGTGAACATTGATCAAGTGCACGCGTTTAGCGTAGTCGGTCTCGCGAACTTCGAGTATACCGTTTCCCACGACATATTCGCGTGGCTGACGATGCCGCCATGATCAATTAGAAGCCCGCAAACAGAATTGTCGTTAATTGCTTGGCTCAGGTTCAGCCACTAGGACTGGGCGGGATTCATAATAGGTGAAGCGCCATCCGGCAGAAGTCTTGCGAAAACCTAGAATTAGATCACCTAAAGCCTGGGGCATGGACGGAAGTCGGCCAGGCAATAGGTCGCCGGCCAACTTGGGCAATCGATAGAGCATCACATAGGCGCGACCGCTTGCCGTCTCTGGCCCGTCTGCAGCGATTACGGCATTGCTGATGATGTGGCGAGTTAAGACTTCACCCGAACGCGAGAGAAAATAATCCTTTAGTGCCTTTCCCGAAATATCTACGTTCGAGACCACCAACTTTGCATCTTCGGAAAATAGCTCGACAGCTGCATTATTATCGCCACTGTCCAACGCCCAATATAATGAAGCCAAAAGCTCGCCACATTCAATTTTGAAATCACTTTGATCGATCACAACCGTCTCCAATCTGCTTAAATCTCAACAGTCGCGGTAATTACTTTCAGCGCCGATGTCGGCCGGTCGCGGCAGGACCCTCACGAGAACCCACTTAACTAAGCATAGTCAGGGCATGCCGCGATGGCAAGGCCACGGACACCCGAGAACAACTGGAAGTTGGCGAGGCGACCGAGGTAAACAGGTTATAGTTGATTTGTGGCTTCGCCGTTACATCCACTCAGTGAGAACGACTGTTGCGAGAGTATCGCTCGATTTCGCGTTCGTTTGACCCGCATCAGCGACATGCAGGCTTGAGGCATCTTAATCATCCGCATCATTCAAAGCGCGATCTCCGCAACACACTGCCATCAAAACGCATGGACGAAATCGTAAATCCTTATGACGGCGTAAGCGTGCACTCATCTAATTTCTCTTTCGATACGTATAATCAGGAAAAGAACGTCATGAAAACAACAGATTTACGGCGATTGCGCAATCGCGATTATTTCGCCTGGTAGGTCGCGACATCGGCTGGCGGAGTCAGTCGTGCAGCAATGGCGCAGGCGGATATGACCGGATAAAAAAATAAAGTGAACAGGTGACTTGTTGAGTATTGCGGCTTTGGCAGGTTTGCCTTACGAACTTTGCAACGTTCGGCGAATCGAACGCGATGCAATTTAAGTTATCGGCCGCCTTCCAGCTCGAGGTGCGTCGGAACAATTTGCAATAATATTGGGAGAGAATCATGATCGTTGGACTTAATAGCGGAACTAAATGTGCTCGAATTGCGCTCGCATTGTCGGCGAGCAGCTTGTGTTGGCCATCTTTGGCGGCGGCCCAGCAGATCTCGACGGTGCCGTCCGACGATACCGTCGGCGCAGAGCAATCTCAGGATGGCGAAATTATCGTTACGGCACAGCGTCGATCCGAACGGCTGCAAGATGTTCCAATTGCGATATCAGCGCTTGGTGACGAGGATTTGGCACAACGTGGTGTGGTTGATGTCGGCGGACTGCGGGGGGCGGTTCCGGGTTTGTCGATCACATATTCTGCGGGCATTAACGCAAGCAACCTTATCGCTATCCGCGGAGTGTCGGGATTGCCGTCACCGATAGGTACTAGTCAGGCGACAGCCATTTATCTTGACGGTGTCTACCTTTCACGACCGAATGCCGCCTTTTTCTCCCTCGACGATGTTGAACGAATTGAGGTATTACGCGGCCCTCAAGGAGCACTTTATGGACGGAATGCCACAGCGGGCGCGATTAACATCATCACCCGCTTGCCGGGCGACAGCTTGCGTGGTGGCCTCGACGTCAGTTATGGCAATTTTAACACTGTTAATGCACGCGGCTCATTGAGTGGCCCTCTCGGCGGTGGCTTTTCGGCTGGAGTTTCTGGAAGCTTTGATCGTCATGACGGTTACTTCTTAAACACCGTTACTGGCAATCGTGTCGGCAACCGCAAAAGCTACACCATCCGCGGTACTGTGCATTATGTAGCGCCGGACGATAATTTCTCTGCAGTGCTTTCGGGAGACTATAGCAAAGTTGAACAGCCGAGTACGTTCCGTAATCAATATAGTTCGCTCGCGCCGAATGCTCTCTTCACGGGTATCGGTGATCCTGACGTTGTTAGTTTCGACGCCCTTTCGGAAGCACGAACAAGAGGGCCGACCAAATCGGGCGGAGTAGCATTCACTATGAATCTATCGCCTATGGGCGGACTGAACTTCACATCGATTACATCCTACCGAAAGGTCACGGCCATCGATGAGTATGATCTCGATGGCTCTGCGTTGCCGGCGATTTTCTCACTATCGAGCAACAGCAGCAGAACCTTTAATCAGGAAATCCGAGGCGTGTTGTCAACGGGACCGATCAACCTGACTGCAGGTGCTAATTTCTTCGATGAGAAGGGCGATTATGCGCTGGCGCCCTTCGGCCCGCCCACCGCGACCTTCGGCCTTGTAGCCCCGATCAACACCACCCATCTCAAAGCTTATGCCGTTTTCGGCCAGCTCGAATATGAAGTAGTCGAGGGCTTGACACTTGTCGGAGGAATCCGGTTCAATCGTGAGGAACGTGATTTCACGATCGATTATACCAAAGCACCGGTCGCCGGGGCCTTTTCTCGGGGTCAGGTGTCGGACAGTGCGCTTATCCCGTCTGCGGGCGTGAACTGGAAGGCGGCAGCCGATCTTTTGCTATATGCTAAAGTCAGCCGAGGATACCAAGCGCCCGGTTTTAACGCCCAGCCAGGCATTGGGTCGGCTACATCTCAGATTAACGTCTTTAACGCCGAGGACCTTACCGCTTATGAGAGTGGCCTTAAATCGCAATTTTTCGACCGTCGGATTACCTTCAACGCCGCCGGATTCTGGTATGATTATAAGGGCCTTCAGGTGCGTAACACGATTGCCGCTGGCATTACGCAGGTCAACAACGCCGCTTCCGCTCGGGTAAAAGGTTTCGAAGCGTCGCTGGCGGGTAAGCTGGTCGCTGGCCTGACCGTCTCAGGGCACGTCACTTATTCCGATGCAAGATATGGCTCGTTCTGCGAGAAGATAACGGGCGGCTCGCTCCGACTCAGCGATCCGCTCTGCAGTGATCCAACTGCGGCTGATCGCTCGGGTAACCGTCTCACCCTTGCTCCCAAATGGACCGGCGGGATCAGCGGAAATTACACGACGGACATCGCAGGAGCGGGGACTTTAACTGCGAACGTCAGTTACTCTTGGGAAGCCAACAGCTTTTTTAGCGCTGCAAATGACCCCGTATTGAGTACTCAGGGTTGGGAGCGCATAGACGGGCGCATCGGCTTCCAGCTTAACGGCGGTCCCGAGATTTATGTTTATGGGAAGAATTTGTCCGATACCCGTTATAGTGGGTTTGCGCTACGCGCCACCCCTACCTTTGCACCTGCTCAGGTAAGCGACCCGCGCACTTACGGCATTGGAGTTCGTTACCACTTTTGAAGGTGGTCAAATCGCCAGGCTATGCCATCACGATGAATGATGAGGGTGAAGTATGAAAGAACCACAAAAGACAGGTGTCAATCGGATGTCTTCATCGCGGCTGGACGAAAATGGATTACAGGCCTTTGCGAACAGTGTAAATTTGGACATCGATCAAGGCCGAATGTTCGGAGCATCTGTTCTGATTGCGAGAAATGGTGTGGTTCAATACCGCAAAACCTTCGGTTCGGTGGGGCCGGGTCGGCCTGCGGCTAGCGACGATCTCTATCTCATGATGTCGCTCACCAAATCGTTCACGGCAGCGCTAGTGCTGCGCGCTATTGATCAGGGACGATTTACATTCGACACCCGTGTTGCGGAAATTTTACCCGCGTTTGGGGCCGCAGGTAAGCAGCACGTCACGATCTATAATCTTCTTACCCATACGGGGGGCGCTTGGGGGGGGCTGATGCCGCCCCCGCCAGCGGGGCCGCAGGACATCGGTAATTTGGCTAAATCAGTTGCAGCAGTTGCTGCCCAGCCGCTGGCTTTCACGCCAGGATCGCGTGTTTTCTACAGCCCGATTGCTGGATTCAATGTACTGGGCCAACTATTGGTGGAAACAGATCCGGCAAAACGTTCATTTAGGGATATCGCTCGCGATGAGTTGTTTGAGCCATTAGGCATGACAGATTCGAGCTTTGGTCTTTCTATCGAGAATCCGCGACGTGTGCCGGTCTCTTTTACCGAACGAAACGCTTCGCCAGCTGCAGCGATGATAGCACAGGTCTTTAATGGATTAGATGAATTGTCCGAGCTTCCGTCGGGCAACGCCTTCGGGACTATCGACGATATGTTCCTCTTTACCGAAGCGCTGCGGCTCCGTGGCAATAATGGATCCTATCGCTTGATGTCGCCTTCGACTTTCGATTATGCCTGCGGCAACCATACAGGCGCGATGGCCAATGGAGTCTGGGACTTCTATTGTGCACAGCACAGTTTGCCGCAGTTTCCAGCAAACTTCTCCTTGCTGGGAGGCTATGTTCGGGGCGAGGGCCATTATCTAAGCGGCGCTGGTCAGACAGCTTCACCGCGCGCATTCTGTGCGTTGGGGATGGGGTCGACTATGTGGATGATTGATCCAGTCAAGGACATGACACTCATTTTTCTCAGCGCTGGGTTGATCGAAGGACTTGCGCATTTGCAGAGATTGCAGCGACTGAGCGATATTGCTTTGGCTGCCTGTCTCGACTGATGACTATTCCATCGGCAGGCAAGAAACGCGACGCATGGCTTGACACTCGCTGAACTTCGACGGCGCCCCACCAAATGTGTATTAGATAGAGCTTGTGTCTCGTACCACCTACGCTAATTTGTTCCAATAGAAACAGGTGGGATTTAATGACGAGACGCGGAGTAAGAATTGGAAGTAACCGTCGGCCCAAGGTCAAAATCACCGATGAAATTTTGGAAGATCTGCGGCAAGATATCGTCTCTGGAAAGCTCCCCCGTGGGCACCGGATGCCGTCCGAACGACAACTAGCAGATACTTATGGTGTGAGTCAGCCAACGGTGCGCGAAGTCATGCGTTCGCTCGAAACCATTGGATTAGTAGAAGTTCACCATGGCAGCGGTGCCTTTGTCAGTAGTCAGGGTGAGTTCGGATTTGCAGCGGCTCTGCTCAACTTGCTGCAACTAAACGAAATAGGCTTGCTCGAAGTTCAGGCCGTCCGACGTGTTTTAAGCATCGAATCTACTCGTATGGCAGCTGCGAGTGCTACCGATGACCAGATCGCAGAAGCCGAAAAAGCGTTGGAAAGACTAGCGGCTATTCACGAGACAACCGAGGCGGAGGCAGGCTTTACACTTCTACTAGACTTCCAACAGGCAATATCTACGGCAGCAAATAACTCCCTGATCAGCGCTTTGGAAATGTTCCTTGCCCAACTTATGGCAAGTATCCAAACTTCGCTTCTCGATCAGCGGCCAATCAGCTTTTGGCAGAGACGCGTGGGTCAGGTTCAGGACGAGAGGAGTTCGATTGTCAAAGCAGTTAAGAACCACGATCCTGACCAAGCCGAGCACGCCGCCAAGGAATATTTTGAAAAAGTGCGCAGAGCTTTCGAGGCAGACCCCCTTATGCGTAATGCACGATTGTCTGACCCGGCTCTAATAAAATTCATGAGCGATATGCCAAGGCAATTTCGAGACCTTAATTAAGTTCATCAACCCGCTTAAGGTTCGAAATGCCGACGTTGCGGCTTACCCAAGTCTCGTGAAGCGAGCGCTGTTCCGAATTAACATCGTTCAAAGCGGTACCTTGCATAAATAATATTGCACGCTTGCGCTAGGCTGGATTGACATACTTGGTGACTTGTTTAATCCCAAGATTGAAACAACCGGATTTGAGTTGGATATCAAGAAATAGGTAGGAGACACGCCATGAGCATTGCAATGTTCGCGACAAAACTCGAAGAATACTCGCAAAAATACGCTGATTTCATCCATTTTCATCGAGAGGATGGTATTCTTGAGATGCGCCTGCATTCAAATGGCGGGCCGATGAAATGGGGCTCCGAGAGCCATCACGTTGTTATCCCTGCACTCCTCGACATCAATGCAGACCCCGAAAATGAGGTCTTGATCCTGACAGGGACCGGAGATTCGTTCTTGCGTGAGTTTGATGCTGAGAGCCTTCAGCGCGACGGCTTTGTGAATGTAGACAGTCTCGGTCCGCGCCAGGCCTACGACTTGTTTTATCAAGATCAGACACGTGGCCCGCTGGTCTTGCTCGACCTTAGGATGCCAGTTATCGCTGCGATCAACGGTCCCATTCACTTTCATCCTGAGCTAGCGCTCCTCAACGACATCGTCCTGTGTTCCTCGAACACCTATTTCTACGAAAATCACTGGGATAATGTTGGCATCGTCCCAGGTGATGGTGTGCATACACTTTTCCGCGAATTGCTCGGTCCCAACCGCGGTAGATATTTCCTGCTGACGGGCCAGAAGATCGAGGCCGAAGAGGCAAGGCAGCTCGGTCTAGTTGGCGAGGTACTGGCACCCGAAGACTTGCTTCCTAGAGCTTGGGAGATTGCACGCGAGGTATTCATGAGCAAAAATCGTATTCACCGGCGACTGACCCGATCATTACTTGTGCAGCCGTGGAGGGAGCTTTTTACCAAGGAGCTTTTTTCAGGTATGGCTCATGAGAGTTTTGCATGCATGGCGCACTGGCCCAGTCCGCGAAAAGGGCAGTATTAAAATAGCTGGACGGGATGACTGCAAACTTTGTTTGCTAAAATTGCGGTTCTGCCGGCCGTAAGTTTAATGACAATTGGATTGTGGGGGTGCTCTCAATCCAATGATTGCTGACAATCCTCCAGTTTTATCTCGGCTCGCCTGACCACACCATTTAGCATCAGCCTTGATGTTGACGTATCTTTTGCGCGCGGATCGTCATAGAGGCAGGCCGGTAATTCTTTAAGTACAACGGACCGACCTGCGACCAATCTGCTCCCCAACATGTTGCAAATCGGTGCGTTGGACATGTTCGACATGTGAGCAGCAGTATGGCAGAAACGAGCTTTGAAATCCATGCAGCCGACCTAGCACAACTTAGTGCCCAATCGCGCCGCCGTACGCTCTCGAAGCAGGCAGGTCTGGATTTCAGTTCGAACGACTATTTGGGGCTCGCTCGCTCTCCTTTGCTGGCCGACGCTGCAATCAATGCCTTAGCGCGCGGTGTTGCCATCGGTGCCGGCGGATCGCGGCTATTGCGCGGTAATGATTTAGAGCACGAAGAACTAGAGGCAGAGGTGGCTACCTTTTTCGGTTGCGAACGAGCTTTATGGTTCTCGAGCGGCTTTGCAGCCAACGAGACATTGTTCGCAACTCTCCCTCAGCGCGGCGACCTCATTGTCCATGACGAGCTCATCCACGCAAGCGCGCACGAAGGTATGCGGATAGGCAGATCAGAATATGTGGCCGCCAAGCATAACTGTGCAGAGGCGTTTGAAGAAGCTGTCAAACGATGGCGAAGGCGGGGTGGCAAAGGCCAGGTGTGGATAGCAGTCGAGAGCCTGTATTCGATGGACGGTGACATTGCACCGCTTGATGACCTCATTGCTATTGCCGACCGCCAGGATGCGGTACTGCTCGTCGACGAGGCACATGCAACCGGTGTTTTCGGACCCGACGGGCGCGGGCTTGCCACCCATATAGAGGGCCGCCATAATGTTGTTACCTTACGCACCTGCGGAAAGGCGCTGGGTTGTGAAGGCGCACTGATTTGCGGACCGGCTATAGTCGCCGATTTTCTTGTCAATCGCGGTCGCGGTTTCATTTTCTCAACCGCACCCTCACCGCTCATGGCCGCCATCGTGCGGGCAAGCCTTGGCCTACTGCAAACTGCGCCCGAACTGCGCAATTCTTTGTGGCGGCGCATCCGCCTCGCCGAACAAGTTTTTGCGCCTCTCGGAGCGACCGTGAGCGGCACCCAAATCCTTCCCTTGATCATAGGTGATGATGCGCGGACGATGGCGCTAGCTGCAAAAATCCAAGATGCCGGGTTCGATGTGCGCGGCATTCGACCACCGACAGTTCCTTCTGGCACCTCGCGGCTCAGGATAACCATCACGAACAATGTGAGCGAGGAGCAGATCATTGCGCTGGCAGAACATGTTGCAGAACTGACCGTCGCTGCATGACCCATCGCTACATTATCACTGGGACAGATACCGATGTCGGCAAAACGGTGTTTGCCGCCGGTCTCGCGGGATATTTTCGCGCGCGCTACTGGAAACCTGTGCAGGCAGGAACCGACGGCGGAACCGATTCAGACCGAGTTCGCCATTTATCAGGTGGGCAGGCTGACGTGCTTGCCGAAGCCTATATATTGCACACCCCATGCTCTCCGCATGAGGCAGCACGGATGGACGGCGTTGCCATCGACACCGTGAAACTGGCACTGCCACAAGGTAACGGACCTTTAATTGTTGAAGGTGCGGGAGGCGTACTCGTCCCATTTGCCAATAACCTGTTCGCTGCCGATTTGTTTGCGATCTGGGGCCTGCCTGTAATCGTCGTAGCGCGAACAGCGCTCGGTACGATCAACCACAGCCTGCTGACACTTGAGGTGCTTAAGGTGCGCAAAATTCCGGTGCACGGCATCGTCTTCATAGGTGAAGAAAACCGAGCAAGCGAAACGGCAATCATCAGACTTGGTGGAGTTAGTCATCTCGGTCGCTTGCCGTTGATCAATCCATTGACCGCCGACACGTTGGCGCTTGCATTTCGCGATCATATCCGCACGGACCTGCTATGACTTCTGCTGTCTGGCATCCGTTCCATCAGCACGGTCTTGGGGAGCCGATACCTCTGGTAACCCGAGCCGAGGGCGCAGCGATTTATACCGCCGATGGCCGCCGCATTATTGATGCCATTTCGAGCTGGTGGGTGACCACACACGGTCATTGCCACCCCCGGATCATGGCAGCCATCCGCGAACAGACCGAACGGCTAGACCAGTTGATCTTCGCGGGCTGGACGCATCAGCCAGCGGAAGATTTGGCGGCTGAACTAGTCCGCATTATGCCGCGACCGCTTGACCATGTCTTCTTCTCGGATTCGGGCTCTACCAGCGTCGAGGTCGCCTTAAAAATGGCGCTGGGTTATTTTGCCAATCGCGGCGAACCCCGCCACCGTATCCTCGTACTTGAACATAGTTATCACGGCGACACAATTGGCGCCATGTCGGTCGGCGCGCGCGGTGTATTCAACCGCGCTTACGCCCCGCTGCTGTTTGATGTCGAGACCATTCCGTTCCCGTTAATGGGCGCAGAGCAGACCACACTTGACGCACTCCAACGCGCCTGCGCCAGAGGCGGTGTTGCCGCGTTCATTGTCGAACCGCTAATACTCGGTGCTGGTGGGATGCTGATTTATTCCGCGCAGGCCCTCGGCCAAATGCGAACGATATGCGCGGCGTATGGCGTGCTGTTCATTGCCGACGAGGTCATGACGGCGTGGGGCCGTACCGGTAACCTCCTTGCCTGCGAGCAAGCCAATATTGTACCTGATATACTTTGCCTGTCAAAAGGACTTACCGGCGGCTCACTTCCGCTTGCGGTGACCATGGCTACACCCGAAATTTTTGCTGCGCATTATTCAGCCGACCGCGCGCTGCAGTTTTTTCATTCTTCCAGTTATACGGCCAATCCTATCGCCTGCGCTGCGGCTAATGCCAACCTCGCAATTTGGCGGGAGGAGCCAGTATTTGAGCGAATATCCAAACTAGCCGAATGGCAGGCGGCAGGACTAATGCAACTAGCCCGACATTCAGCGATTACCAACCCGCGACAACTCGGGACCATAATTGCAGTAGATGTAACGGCCAAGGAAAACGGCTATCTCTCGGAACTGGGGCCACACCTAAAGGCCGCTTTCACTGCCCAAAACATATTGCTCCGTCCGCTGGGAAACAGCGTTTATGTCATGCCGCCCTACTGCACCGAAGAGAATGATCTTCGGCGAGTATATGACTCAATTCTGCACGTTATTGATGAGTTGTGACGGGGCTGTTTTGCTCAGACCAGCAGCAACACATCTTTTGAAGATTGCGGGGATGCATCCCGGCAAATGTCGACAAGAGCACTGGCTGTTTCTGAGCCCATTTCCATTGAAGCGGAGAATTTTAGCCCAATGCAACGTTCAAAATTATAGCCTGCTATTGCTACTGCCGTCACTCCTTCACGGGCAAGTGACAGTGGTGCGGTGGTTACGCCCAGGCCAGCTTTCACCATTTCCATGCAGCGATCATCATTTGTCGAACGCAAACCAAAAATCGGACGAATACCCCTTTGAGTGAAAAAGCGGCTGGTTTCGCTCAGGATTTCGCAAGAACGTCGAGCAATCATAGTTTCCTCGGCCAGTTCATGCACGTCAAGACTGGCCCGCTCTGCCAGTTTGTGTTTGGACGGAAGCATTATGCGATACCCTTCTTTGTAGATCGGAACAATGTTGGGCTGAACGAGATTCTGCTCCAACAATGTGATTGCAACATCAATTTTACCTCGTTTCATTCGCTCCGCGAGATCGCCCGACGTACCCTCGATGATTACAAGCTCATTCTTAGACTTAAATCCTCGAACAATTTGACTCAACATTTGTGTTGAAAAGCTGTTGATTACACCAAGAGTCAATAGATCAAAATTTGGACCAGCGTCGGCACGAGATGACTCGACTGTACGAAATTCTCGATCAATCATTCGAGCAGACGCCAACATGCGGCTACCCGCAGGAGTCAGCCGAATCGCTCGCCTGTCTCGTATAAATAGCGGCGAACCCACACGCCTTTCCAGCTCGGCGATGCCTGCTGATAATGTCGGTTGTGTAACTCCTATGTTTGCGGCGGCGCGCGAAAAACTGCCTGCATCGGCTAACGCCAAGAATTGCCGTATGTGCTGTCGAGTAATCATAGGCCCAGTCTATACATATATCTATCTAAAATCAATTTTACTGTAAGTCGTCTTTGTGGTGATGTGAGAGGCCTGCTTGGAGATCAGAATATGCAATTCGACTTTGCCCTTGGTGAAAATGCGGAAATGATCCGCGAAACCACATACCGATATTCTACTGACAAGATCGCGCCCTTGGCGGCGAAAATTGACGATGACGACTGGTTTCCGCAGGAGTTGTGGCCAGAGATGGGCGCGCTTGGCCTGCACGGCATCACGGTTTCGGAAGAGGATGGTGGGCTCGGGCTTGGTTATCTGGAGCATGTTGTCGCCCAAGAAGAAGTGGCGCGAGCTTCGGCATCGGTTGGTTTGTCCTACGGCGCGCATAGCAACCTGTGTGTCAACCAGATTGCGCGCTGGGCTTCGCCTGAGCAGAAAGCAAAATATCTGCCCAAACTGATCTCCGGCGAACATGTCGGCAGCCTCGCCATGTCCGAAGCCGGAGCCGGGTCTGATGTGGTATCGATGAAGTTGAAGGCCAAAAAGGTGCAGGGCGGATATGTTCTTAATGGAACCAAATTCTGGATCACCAACGCGGCTTATGCGGATACTTTGGTCGTCTACGCTAAGACTGGCGAAGGGTCCGGCGGCATCACCACTTTTCTGATTGAAAAGGATATGCCGGGTTTCGCTATCGGCCAGAAGATCGATAAAATGGGCATGCGTGGTTCACCAACGGCCGAGCTGGTATTCGATAACTGCACAGTACCGGACGAAAATGTCATGGGTGCGGTCAACGGGGGGGTAGGCATATTAATGTCGGGCCTCGATTACGAACGCACCGTACTTGCCGGTATTCAGCTTGGTATCATGCAAGCGTGCCTTGACGTGGTGTTGCCATTTGTGCGCGAGCGGAAGCAGTTTGGGAAATGCATCGGCAGTTTTCAACTGATGCAAGGCAAGATCGCCGACATGTATGTCGCACTCAATTCGGCGCGGGCTTATGTATATGCGGTCGCCAAATCCTGTGATGCAGGCCGGACGACACGGTTTGATGCAGCAGGCGCGATATTGCTGGCGAGTGAGAACGCGGTGAAGGTCGCGAACGAAGCCATTCAGGCGCTTGGCGGCGCAGGTTATACCAAGGACTGGCCGGTCGAGCGTTTCTACCGCGATGCGAAGTTGCTGGATATTGGTGCTGGAACCAACGAAATCCGTCGTATGCTGATTGGTCGCGAATTAATCGGGGCATGAAAGGGGAGCATATGTCTAAAAAATTATATTCCGATGCAAAGGCTGCGCTCGACGGGCTTCTCAAGAACGATATGCTGATTGCCAGCGGTGGCTTTGGCCTCTGCGGGCTTCCCGAGCGGTTGCTCGATGCTGTCCGCAATAGTGGGGTCATCGACCTAACTTTTGTGTCGAACAATGCTGGTATCGACAATGAAGGCATCGGCAAACTGCTTCGCACCCGGCAAGTAAGGAAGATGATCGCCTCCTATGTCGGCGAAAACAAAGAGTTCGAACGGCAGTATCTGGCGGGCGAGCTTGAGGTCGAATTCTGCCCGCAAGGGACGCTGGCGGAACGGATGCGCGCCGGAGGGGCAGGGATACCCGGTTTCTACACTAAAACCGGCGTCGGCACATTGGTCGCTGAAGGCAAAGAGTTGAAAGAATTTAACGGAGAGGAATATATCCTCGAACGCGGCATCTTTGCCGACCTTGCAATTATCAAAGCATGGAAAGCCGACGAGAGCGGAAACGTGATTTTTCGGAAGACAGCACGCAATTTCAACCAGCCCGCCGCGACTTGCGGCAAGGTCTGCGTCGTCGAAGTCGAAGAAATCGTGCCAGTGGGAAGCCTCGATCCCGACGCCATCCATCTCCCTGGCGTCTATGTGCAACGAATGATTGTCGGTGCACCTTACGACAAGAAAATCGAGTTCCGCACCGTGCGTGATTGGGAGAGTGTCTGATGCCTTGGACCCGTGACGAAATGGCGGCGCGTGCAGCGAAGGAATTGCGCGACGGCTATTATGTGAACCTTGGCATCGGCATTCCTACGCTGGTGGCAAACCATATTCCAGCAGGCGTCGAAGTGACGTTGCAGTCTGAAAACGGGATGCTTGGCATCGGGCCGTTTCCCTATGAAGACGACGTCGATCCCGACCTGATCAATGCTGGCAAACAGACGATCAGCGAACTGCCGCAAAGCGCTTATTTCGACAGTGCAGCGAGCTTTGCGATGATCCGTGGCGGACATATCGACCTGACCGTGCTTGGCGCTATGGAAGTTGCTGAAAATGGCGACATCGCCAACTGGATGATCCCCGGCAAGATGATCAAGGGCATGGGCGGCGCGATGGATCTGGTTGCGGGCGTAAAGAAGATAATTGTTGTGATGGAACACAACGCCAAGGACGGCAGCCCGAAATTTATCCCTTCCTGCACCCTGCCGCTGACCGGCAAGAATGTCGTTGATATGATAATCACCGACCTCGCAGTGTTCCAACGGCCTGACCATAATTCGCCATTTTGGTTAACCGAACTCGCACCTGACGTAAGTATTGCTGATGTCGAAGCTTTGACAAGCGCGAATTTCGGGGTGTCGGTATGAGCGCACCGACCTTATCGAGCCAGATCAACACCGAAGCCGAAGATTATAAGGCGCGCGTCGCGCATAACCGCGCGTTGCGCGATGAGCTTTGGGCCAAGGTTGCCGAAACGGCGCTGGGCGGGAACGAGAAATCGCGCGAGCGGCACACGTCGCGCGGCAAGCTCCTTCCCCGCGAACGTGTCGAACGCCTGCTCGACCCCGGATCGCCCTTCCTCGAAATCGGCCAGTTGGCGGCCAACGACCTCTACGACGGCGAAGTCCCCGGCGCGGGTCTCATTTGCGGTATCGGTCGCGTCTCGGGTCGCCAGTGCATGATCGTCTGCAACGACGCGACGGTGAAGGGCGGCACTTATTACCCGATGACCGTCAAAAAGCATCTGCGCGCACAGGAAATTGCCGAGGCCAACCGTCTGCCATGCATCTACCTCGTCGATAGCGGCGGCGCGAACCTGCCGCATCAGGACGAGGTCTTCCCCGACCGCGACCATTTCGGGCGCATCTTTTTCAATCAGGCAAATATGAGCGCCAAGGGCATCCCGCAAATCGCCTGCGTCATGGGCAGCTGCACGGCGGGCGGGGCGTATGTGCCTGCGATGAGCGACGAAAGCGTGATCGTCCGCAACCAGGGCACGATCTTTCTCGCTGGTCCGCCTTTGGTCAAGGCCGCGACGGGCGAGGAAATCAGCGCAGAGGATTTGGGCGGTGGCGACCTGCATGGCCGCAAATCGGGCGTGGTCGATCATGTCGCGGAGAATGACGAACATGCGCTGACCATTGTTCGCGATATCATCAGCCACTTGGGACCAGCCCACAAACCCGACATTGACCTGAAAGACCCGCGCTCGCCCAAATATGACGCCGAAGAACTCTACGGGGTCATCCCCGACGACGTCCGCGCGCCTTATGACGTCCACGAGGTCATCGCGCGCCTAGTCGACGGCAGCGAGTTTCACGAGTTCAAGGCGCTCTACGGCAGCACGCTTGTCTGCGGCTTCGCACATATCTGGGGACAGCCCGTCGCGATCCTCGCCAACAACGGCGTGCTGTTCAGTGAAAGCGCGGTCAAGGGCGCGCATTTCATCGAACTCGCCTGCCAGCGGCGGATACCCTTGCTGTTCCTCCAGAACATCAGCGGATTCATGGTCGGCGGCAAATATGAGGCAGAGGGCATCGCCAAGCACGGCGCAAAACTCGTGACCGCCGTCGCCACCGCGAGCGTCCCCAAGGTCACCGTTTTGATCGGCGGCAGCTTCGGCGCGGGCAATTACGGCATGTGCGGGCGCGCCTATAGCCCGCGCTTCCTCTTCACCTGGCCAAATGCGCGGATCAGCGTGATGGGCGGCGAACAGGCGGCCAGCGTGCTGGCAACTGTCCACCGCGATGCCGAGAAATGGACACCGGAGGAGGCGGAAGCCTTCAAGACCCCGATCCGCCAGAAATACGAAGACGAAGGCAATCCCTACCACGCCACCGCGCGGTTGTGGGACGACGGGATTATCGACCCGGCGCAGACGCGCGATGTGCTTGGGCTGGCGTTCGCGGCGGCGCTGAATGCCCCGGTCGAGGAGGCACCCCGCTTTGGGGTGTTCCGGATGTGAGTGACTTCGCGTTGCGTAACGACTGGACCCGCAAGGAAATTGCCGCGTCGTTCGACCTGCCGTTCGACGAACTGGTGTATCAAGCCGCCACCGTCCACCGTGCGCATCATGCGGTGGGGCAAATCCAGCTTTGCACCTTGCTCAGCATCAAAACCGGCGGTTGCCCAGAGGATTGCGGCTATTGCAGCCAATCGGTGGAAGCAGACAGCGGGGTCGCGGCAACCAAGCTTATGGATGTGCAGTCGGTGTTGCAAAAGGCGGCGCAGGCGGCTGACCAAGGTTCGCATCGTTTCTGCATGGGCGCGGCATGGCGCAACCCCAAGGACCGCGACATGCCTGCTATCGTCGAGATCGTAAAGGGTGTGCGGCAGATGGGCATGGAAACCTGCATGACGCTGGGGATGCTGACGCCAAGCCAAGCGGATATGCTGGCCGAGGCGGGTCTCGATTATTACAATCATAATATCGACACCTCGCCTGAACGCTATAACGAGATCATCACCACACGGACGATGGAGGACCGGCTCGATACGCTGGCCGAGGTGCGCCGTGCGGGTATCAACGTATGCAGCGGCGGCATCGTCGGCATGGGCGAAACGCGCGCTGACCGGGTAGGTTTCATCCACACGCTGGCGACCTTGCCGGCCCACCCCGAAAGCGTGCCGGTCAACGCGCTGGTGCCTGTGAAGGGCACGGTGCTGGGCGATATGCTTGCAGACACGCCGCTCGCAAAGATCGACGATATTGAATTTGTCCGCACGATAGCCGTGGCGCGGATCACCATGCCGATGAGCATGGTGCGGCTGAGCGCAGGACGCGAAAGCATGTCGGAGGCGACGCAGGCTTTGTGCTTCATGGCTGGCGCGAACAGTATATTCACCGGCGACAAGCTGCTGACCGCCGCCAATGCAGGCGACGACAAGGACGCGGCGATGCTGGCGAAACTAGGGCTTGTGCCGATGGAGGCTGAGGAGCCGCTTAGGCAATTAACATTTGAGAGAGCGCTTTGAAATGATCCAATCCCTTCTTATCGCCAACCGGGGCGAGATCGCCTGCCGGATTATCCGCACGGCGCGCGCCATGGGCATTCGCACCGTCGCGGTTTATTCGGATGCCGATGCCAAGGCGCTGCATGTGCGGCAGGCCGATGAGGCGGTGCATATCGGGACGTCGCCGGCGCGCGAGAGCTATCTGGTGGGCGAGAAGATCATCGCCGCCGCGCTCGCCACCAAAGCCGAGGCGATCCATCCGGGCTATGGTTTCCTCTCGGAAAATGCGGAATTCGCGCAAGCGGTGATTGATGCAGGGCTGGTCTGGGTCGGCCCGCGCCCTGCCAGTATCACCGCGATGGGGCTGAAGGATGCGGCGAAGAAGCTGATGGCCGAGGCGGGCGTGCCCGTTACACCCGGCTATATGGGCGAGAACCAGGACCCCGGGTTCCTTGGGCAACAAGCCGCAGAAATCGGCTATCCCGTCCTCATCAAGGCGGTCGCGGGCGGCGGCGGCAAGGGGATGCGCAAGGTTGAGGACGCAGCCGACTTCGCCGACGCGCTTGCCTCTTGCCAGCGCGAGGCCACCGCGTCGTTCGGCAACGCGCATGTGTTGATCGAAAAATATATCCAGCGCCCGCGCCATATCGAGGTGCAGGTCTTCGGCGACACCCACGGCAACATCGTCCATCTGTTCGAACGCGACTGCTCCCTCCAGCGCCGCCACCAGAAGGTGATCGAGGAAGCCCCCGCGCCTGGCATGGACGAAGCGACGCGCGAGCAACTCTGCGCGGCTGCGGTAAAGGCGGCGAAGGCGGTCGACTATGTCGGCGCAGGCACGATCGAGTTCATCGCCGACGCGTCAGAGGGCCTGCGCGCAGATCGGATTTGGTTCATGGAAATGAACACCCGGCTGCAGGTCGAACATCCCGTGACCGAAGAAATCACTGGCGTCGATCTGGTGGAGTGGCAGTTGCGCGTGGCGAGCGGCGAACCTCTCCCCAAGAAGCAGGATGAACTGGCAATCCAAGGCTGGGCCATGGAGGCACGCCTCTATGCAGAAAATCCGGCTACCGGCTTTTTGCCCTCCATTGGTCGGCTCGACCATCTGGCATTTCCAGAAGAACTGCGTATCGACACCGGCGTTGAGCAGGGCGGCGAAGTCTCGCCCTTCTACGACCCGATGATCGCCAAGCTGATCGCGACCGGTAGCACACGCGCCGACGCGATCGCAGCTCTGCGCGGCGGCATCAACGGCACCGAAGTGTGGCCAGTAAAGACCAACGCCGGATTTTTGGGTCGACTGCTTGATCTTACCGAATTCCGCATTGGCGATGTTGATACCGGGCTCATCGCGCGTGAAGTCGATACTCTGGTCACGCCGCCCGAACCGGAAAACGAAGAGCTTGCCGAAGCTGCGGCTTTGTTATGCGCTAGCCCAGCCGATGGTCCGTTCAGCGCAGCAATCGGTTTTCGGCTCAACACCGCACTACGTGCGGAAGCAAGAATATTGGACGATAGCGGCACAACGCATACGGTGGCGTTCGACGAGGTAGAAACCGAAGTGTCCACCGCAGACGTCCTTGCCTTTGCCGATGGCTTTGCCCGCCGCTATGTCTTGGCTGAACCGCGTGGTACAGGCCTCGGCGCGGTTAGCGATGGTACGATCTTTTCACCCATGCCGGGCCGCATCATCGCGGTCGAGGTCACGCAGGGCCAATCCGTCACCAAGGGCCAGAAACTCCTCACGCTCGAAGCGATGAAGATGGAGCACAGCCTGACCGCGCCGTTCGACGGAGTGGTGGCGGAACTGAATGCCGAGGCTGGCGCGCAGGTGCAGGTCGAGGCGTTGTTGGTGCGGATCGAAAAAAAGGAAGATTGATGGCCGGCAAGTTCTTCGACCAATGGCAAATCGGCGATGCCATAGCACACGAAATTCGCCGAACTGTAACCGAAACTGACAACCTCCTGTTTTCCACGATGACTCACAATCCACAGCCGCTACACATCGATGTAGAGGCTGCCAAGTTGAGCGAGTTTGGTCAGATTCTCGTCAATGGAACTTTTACTTTTGCCTTGATGATAGGCTTGTCGGTGGGGGACACGACACTAGGCGTGCTGGTGGCCAATCTGGGCTATGATAAGTTGATTATGCCCAGCCCTGTGTTCATCGGCGACACCGTCCGCGCGACGAGTGAAGTAACCGGGCTGCGCCCGAGTAAATCTCGGCCCGATGCCGGGCTGGTTACCTTCCGACATTCTCTTATCAATCATCGCAACGAGATTGTATGCGAATGCCTACGAACGGCGTTGATCAGTAAGGCTTCCGAATGAATCTGCGATCACTTCTTTTTGTACCCGGAGATCGTCCTGACCGTTTTGCAAAGGCCGCCGCGAGTGGTGCTGATGCGATCATTCTCGATCTGGAGGATTCAGTCTCCTCTGATCGCAAGGCCGATGCGGTGCTCGCCGTTGCTGATTATCTCAAGTCGCCTGCTGAGGTTGTGCGCTGCGTCCGGATCAATCCAATCGACAGTGGTCGCCTTGAAGAAGATCTCAGAGTGGCAGCCAAAGCAGACATCGTCGTCCTCCCAAAGGCGGAAGGCGCTCAGTCGATCCACTCACTTCTAGCTAGCCTGCCAAACTGCCCTCTGATCCTGCCGATCGCAACAGAGACGCCCGCAGCCATCTTCACAATTGGGCAGTACGCGGCACTGGCTGATCAGTTGTGCGGACTTACTTGGGGCGCGGAAGATCTGCCGGCAGCGATTGGTGCCGAAACGAGTCGCGAAAGCGACGGTGAGTATACGGCACCTTACCAATTTGCGCGGACGTTGACGCTTTTTGGGGCACATGCCGCAGGAGTTGCAGCGATCGAGACTGTCTTTCCGGCATTGGGAGACCCAGAGGCGCTGCGATTATACGCAGCGAGAGGTGCACGTGACGGGTTTACCGGGATGATGGCCCTGCACCCTTGTCAAATTGCGACTATCAATGCCGCATTTACACCTTCTCCTGAAGCCATCGAAAAGGCCCGATCGATTGTGGCGGCATTTGCTGCTTCTCCGGGACATGGTGCCCTCAAGCTCGACGGGAAAATGGTTGATGCCCCCCATCTGAAGCAAGCCCTATCCATTTTGAATCGCATGGACGTTAACAAGTAGACGGTCGCGGATTGAAGCCAAAAAGGCGCGCTAGGCGAACTGCGGCAGCAATGTTTTGTCGATCGGAACGTGATTTGGTGCACTAAGCGAGCGGTTGAGGCCGGTCAGGATAGCAAGGACCAGGTCGATCCTCGGTACCAAAATGCCTTCTTCGTGCGCAAAAGTCTGCACTTGACCTAGGATTGCGTCGATTTCCATTGGCCGCCCCATGAGTACATCCTGCAGCATTGAGGGATACACCTTACCCTGAGGTTTCTGCCCATTGATGAGACCGCCTGAATTCACGATGTCGATTGCCTTGGCTTCTGGCAGGTTCCAACCCTTTGCTGCTGCGACGTGCCGTACTTCATCCATCATGGATTGCGCCAACGCTACCAGATCAGGAAAGTCGCCAAAGTCATGTGCGGAAAGCCTTGTTAGCGCACACAAAGAATTGAACGCAGCGTTACGCAAAAGCTTATTCCAAATCTGCTCACGAATATCCGAAGAGACTTCGACGTTTAAGCCTGCTGCTTCAAACAACGCAGCGACACGCGAAAGCCTTTCTGACACGACATTGCCGGGTTCACCTAAAATCCACCGATTATTGCCCAGATGAGTGACTGTGCCCGCTTCCGTAATCGAATTGGCGGAATATAGAACGCAGCCCAGTACCTTTTCGGCACCGAGGCGTTTCCAAAGCGCCCCTTCGGGGTCAACACGCCATAAGTGACCTTCACCCTCTTCGTTGCCGAAATTCCACCACCAAGGAATACCATTGTTTGCAAACACTACCACGCCTCCAGGTGCGAGCAATCCTGCAATATCATCGGCAATAGCGGGCAGGCTTGTCGCTTTAACGGAGGCGATTATTACGTCCTGCAAGGGCAGTGCGTCCGCACGAGTAACAGCTTTTATGGTATGGATATGTTCTGTCTCATCAGTTGTGATAAGTCTCAAACCGTTGCGTTTGATAGCGTCGATATGGTATCCCCGCCCGATAGCGGAAACTTCACAAGAACCCGCTATCGCCAGTTTTGCGGCGAGGTAGCTGCCAATCCCACCGGCACCGAAGATGCAAACTTTCAACGGACTGTAACTCATTTTGCTTTCCGGGCCGACCATATCCAACACTATTTATCCGTATCGTTATTTGGTCGCTTTTGGCAGCAATTGACCCGGTTTAGGTATCAGAGTTTTGGATGGAGGGGGTGCACCGTCCTATTACGGTTACCATTTATCAAGCCTTTCGAACCGTCGATTCCACTCCTCTACAATTTGAGAGGCCTCCTCCGTCAGTATATCGATGAATTCGGCTGCTCCTGCCGGCAATATATTAGAAGCAGGTTCGAGTAGTATCGCGCGATAGATGAGTCCCGACTGCCACAGCGGTCGAAGCTCCAGCCGCTCATCGGTCTTTGGATCGACGATCAAGCTCGGGGAAACGGTCACCCAATTGCTTCGGCTGACCAGATCCAGGATGGTGAGAGCCGAGTCTATCTCAACGACCGTGCCAACAGAAATCTTCTGGGCATGGAGACTGTCGATAATGGCGGCACGCCGTCTTTCCTTGAGTACCGGAAGGACCAGATTGACTGGTACATTCTCTATCATAGCACTGGATCTATTGCCTGCTGCTTGCGTTACGAGGCACTCAGGCGCGGTCAGCAATTGCCGGACACGCAGTGCAGGGCCGCCTTCGTGAACAGACGAAATAGCGATATCGACCTGGTGGGTGCGGATCATCTGAGGCATTTGGTCTGGAGTCGCCTCAACGATCCGAACACGGACATTTGGGTGCACTGCGTTGAACCGCAACAACGCGGGCGCGACTGCACGAAGTGCGAGTGCAGGCGAAAGTGCTACGGTAAACTGACCTTCCATTCCTTTACCAAAATTTTCCATATCCGCCGCAGCGCGATCCAGTCCACGCAACAGAATGTGGCATTCTCGATAGAATTTTTCGGCTGCAGGAGTCGCGGTAACACCGCTGGGTTGCCTGACGAACAACGTGACTTTTAGTTGCTGCTCAATTTGTTTTATATGATGCGACACGCCCGATTGGGACGTGTTTTCGCGTTGCGCAGCTCCCGTAAACGAACGTTCTTCGTAGGCAGCTACGAACAGACGGATATCGACGATCGAACCACGAAATGTCATTTTTCTCTCCATGATTGAGCATGCGTTTCAATCCACGATCCGAGCCCCATTAGTTTTTCTGATGGCATGCTGTCAAACTCATCATTTCTGCAGAATTCGGAAGCGGCGTAGTGAGGTGCAATAAGAGGGAGTGGAGAGATGAGATCAATCGAACAGATTGGCTGGCCGGCTGACCAGGTTTTTCCCAGCTTGGCACTAGATTTCGGGGCTAGCCACTGATGGCGTCCGAGCTTTCAATCGAGCAATTTGGCGCAACTGTGCGATGGTCGCTCAATCGGCCCGAAGCGATGAACGCCCTTAACTTGGGCTTGGTCGGTGCACTTGATGCAGCTATGGATGCTGCAGAGCGCGACGACGCCATCCGCGTGGTCATTTTAACAGGCGCGGGCAGGGCTTTTTGTGCAGGCGCCGACCTCAAAGAAGCTACCGCGAGCAATTTCTTGCCTGGGGAAGCAGATTTCCTAGATCAGGCTGGTTCGATGATGAACCGACTTCGCAGGTTTCCAAAGCCAGTGATCGCCGCGCTCAATGGACTGGTGATGGCGGGCGGGCTGGAACTTGCCATGTGCGCCGATATCTTACTTGCGTCTGAAACGGCTAAGGTTGGGGATGCGCACGCCAATTTCGGGGTTTACCCTGGTGCTGGCGGCGCTGCAATCTTGCCGCGCGTCATTCCACTTCAGTCCGCACTTCATCTTTTGCTTACTGGCGATACGATCCCGGCAAAACGGATGTATGATTTAGGGCTGATCGCTGAACTTCATCCGGCTGACTCGTTGGATGAAGCGGCTTTGACGATGGCCGCGCGGATCGCGACAAAAAGCCCCGTTGCCCTGCGCCGCATGAAACAGGTGGCGCGCGCTTCAGCCGATAAATCTGCCGCCGATGCATTGTTGCATGAACAAGTCATGCTGCGTGAGCATGCGCGGTCGGCAGATATGGCAGAGGGATTGCAGGCGTTCGCTGAGAAGCGTGCGCCGATCTTCACTGGGAAATAGGATTTGGGCATGGGACACATTTTTCGAAATGAACTACAGGAAATGGCAGTAGACAGCCTGCGCCGATTCCTCGCTGACCATGCGGAACCGCTTTATAATGTCGAATATCGCGACCGCTTTGTGCCGAAGGAAACCGTGCTGGAGGTGTTGCGACAATTGTCGGAATTCGGACTGGTGTCCGGCGTCGTAACTGAGGATTGCGGCGGCATGGGTCTCGACTGGCTGACCGGCATGATGCTATTTGAGGAGATAGCAGCTGTTTCGCTCGACCTTTCGATTCCTGTAGCAATCAACACTTTCGGAGCCTCCTTTCTTGCAGAACTGGCACCACAGCATTTGCGCGAACGTTATCTGCCCGGCTTGATTAAGGGTGAAGCCATTTTAAGCATGGCTATATCGGAGCCCGATGTTGGCTCCAACCCCGCCGCAATCAAAACTCGTGCGCGGCGCGATGGCAATGATTGGATCATCAACGGCGAAAAAACGTGGATCAGTAATGGTTCTTATTCAGATTTTTTGATCTGTACCTGCTCAACCGGCGACAAACCGGGGCAACTGACGCATTTCTTGCTCGACCGTGCCGAACACCCATATGAGGTGCGCGACATCCGCAAAGTCGCCGCCAACAGCCAGTCGACGGCACAGATATTTCTGACTGACGTACGCGTCCCGAATGCCAACATTATCGGGGAAGAGGGCCGCGCGCTTCGCAATAACTTGGCATTGTTTGAACGCTCGCGCGTCTACGTGGCGGCGCAGGGCTTGGGCATCGCGCGGCGAGCGCTGGAAGAAGCGGTACGCTACGCCAAAGAGCGTAAGCAGTTTGGAAAGGTCATCGCAGAGCACCAACTGATATCTGCGATGCTTGCTGATATGGCGACGCAAGTGGATGCCGCGCGGCTGTTGACCTATCGCGCAGCCGAGATGGTTGAGGCAGGTTTGCGCGCTGAGGTCGAGGCCGCGATGGCAAAATATTTCGCCTCAGAAGCTGCAGTGCAAGTGGCACGGCAGGCCGTCCAGATCCACGGCGGCAACGGCATTACCTGCGAATTTCTTGTAGAGAAGCTGGCTCGCGATTCACTGCTTGTACCTATCTACGAGGGCACGTCTCAGATCCAACAGCTCATCATCGGACGCGGCCTAACGGGCCATTCGGCATTTTGATGCAGTCAGCACAACTCTCGCCAAGGCGCTCGGAGATACGTCAATGAAGGTGAACTTCGGGATTTTGATGCGCCAGATTGCGCTTCGGCATGGTGAGCGCGAAGCGTTGGTGAATGTCGAGCGCGGTCGGCGATATACTTTCACAGAGTTCCATCGGCTGACCAACCGCATCGCCAATGCAATGCGTGGTGAATTGGGCATCACTAAGGGCGACCGATTTTTGCTGATCCTAGAGAACGACAATTTGGCGTTAATGCAATTTCCGACCTTTCTGAAGCAGGAAGGCACAGCTGTGATGACTAATCTTCGCGACTCCGTTGACGAGCAGCGCTGGCAAGTTGAACTCACGCGGCCAAAGGTCGCCTTTATCGAGACGGCACTGATCGAGAGCCATGCGTCAATGTTGTCCGCAGCTGGCTGTAAGGTCGTGGCAATGGACCCGCCGTCTGCAGCACAGAGGGAAGCCTTTCCAAACATTATATCCTTTGCCGAAATGGTCGAAGCGGCGTCAGAAGATGAGAGCGACGTGGTGCTCGAACAGGAAAGAGACATCGTGCTTATGCGCTTTACCGGCGGCACAACTGGCCGAGGAAAGTGCGCCACTTACACGCTCGACAACTGGTTTGCGGGTCGAGATAGCTCTTATATAAATGGCGACCTTGGGTTCGATGCCGAGACCCGGTTCCTTCATGCTGCGCCGCTGTCGCACGGCACTCAGTTGTTCATGTACCCCACGGTTTTTTCCGGTGGCGCTTCGGTCACGATGAACAACCTAGATCTGGAGGAGTTTCGCAGCGTCTTGGAGGCGGAGCGCATCACGCATTCGTTTCTTGTGCCAACCGTGCTGTATCGCCTGCTCGACCGGCAGCGTGAAGACCCTCGTAGCCTGGGTTCGCTTAAGACTTTGATTTACGGCGCGGCGCCCATGAGTCCCACGAAATTGGAGCAATTGATCGGGTGCTTCGGGCTGATATTCGCGCAAGCCTATGCTGCCACCGAAGCCGTTTCGGTCGTATCGCTCCTTGATAAAAAGTCGCATATTGCATCTACAGAGATGGGTACGACGAGGTTATCGTCCGCGGGCTTAGTAACCCCTGGAATCGAGGTCATTATCACCGACGATTCCGGTTTGGAGGTACCGATGGGAGAAGTGGGAGAAATCCGCATTCGGTCGCGGGGCATAATTCCTGGCTACTATAGCGATCCCGAGGCAACAGCAAAGGAATTTGCCGACGGCGCATGGCGATCGGGCGACCTTGGCTATATCGACCAAGGCGGTTTCTTGTTTATCGTCGACCGGTTGAAGGACATGATCATCAGCGGCGGCTTTAACGTCTACGCAGTTGAAGTCGAGGCGGCACTTGCTGCGCATCCTGCGGTTCTGCACTCGGCAGTTATTGGCTTGCCGCATCTCGATTGGGGAGAAGCTGTGCATGCTGAAGTCCAGCTGCGCGAGGGTTCGACGGCCACGGATAGCGAACTCATCGCGCACGTGAAGGAACGGCTAGGTAGCTATAAGGCACCAAAAACCGTCACTTTCGTTGATGCACTCCCGCTCACCGTGGTTGGTAAAGTTTTAAGGCGGAAAGTCCGCGACAAATATCGACCCGCTGCTTCAGGCGGCAAAATTAAGGAATGACAATGAGCATTAAGCCCTACAAGCTTGAACGCAGATTGAATTTTGGTAATGCGCATGAATTGGAAAGCCGAGGCGGTCTGAACCGTGTGATGACGCCGCCCGATTGGAAATCAATCCCCGATCAGGTCCGCGACGCTGAGGATCTGGGCTACGACACCCTCTTGTCGGCAGAGATCCCCATCGATCCCTATTTTCCACTGGTGTTAGCCAGCCAAGTGCCTTCGTCACTCACGCTCGGAACGGGCATTGCAGTGGTTTTGTCCCGGAGCCCGGTGTCGACAGCCTATTCGGCATGGGAATTGCAGCGAATGAGTGGTGGGCGATTCATGCTGGGCATTGGATCGCAGATTCAGGCGCATATCGAACGCCGTTTCGCAATGCCATGGTCAGCTCCAGCAAAGCGAATGAAAGAATATATTCAAGTCATCAAAACATGTTGGCGCACGTGGCAAACCGCTGAACCGTTTGGCTTTGATGGCGAAATATATCAAGTCAATCTGATGCCACCGGGCATGTGTCTGCCACCGCAGGAATTTCCGGATATTCCGATACAACTTGCTGCCGTGGGCGAAATGATGCTGCGCGTGGCGGGGGATGTGTGTGAAGGCGTCCGTTTGCACGACTTTTGTTCGCGAAATTATGTTCATGAAGTTGCTTTACCCAACCTGCGGCAGGGCTTTGAACGTTCAGGACGCGACGAGAGCGTCTGGGAAAATTTTGAAATTACAGGCGGTGGAATGATTGCCACTGCGGCGGACGAAGACTCATTGCAAAAAGAAGTACTCGACCTGCGCAAACGGCTGGCATTTTATGCTTCGACACCGGCTTATCGTCTGCAGCTGGAGATTGAAGGGTTCGGTGACAAGGCCGAGGAGCTCACCCGGTTGTCGAAAGAAGGCAAATGGGGTGACATGCTCGAGGTGTTTACCGAAGAAATGGCACATCGCTACGCAGCGATCGGAACACATGACGTAATTGTTGACCGTATCCGCAAGCATTTCGACGGAATGACTGCGGTCCAGCTTTCAATGCCACTGCATACATCCAAGGATCGCGGCGTGCTCCGCGAATTGATCCAGGATCTGAAAGCCTGAGATGAAGGATGAACCTAATATGACAAATAATCCACTTTCACTTGCTGGTCGAGTGGCGCTGGTTACCGGCGCGGGTCAGGGTGTTGGGCGCCAGATTGCAATAACGCTAGCGCAGAATGGTTGCGACACTGTGCTTGTTAACGACTATTTCGAGGACAGGGCTAAGGCAGTCGTTGCTGAAATCGAGGCAGCTGGCGGAAAGGCCATTGCGGCGGTCGGCGATGTAACCGACTATAGCGAAGTGTCGCGCTGGTTGCCTGAGGCAATCGGGTATGCTGGCGGCCTGCAGATCGTGGTTAACAATGCCGGCAACGCCGGACCGCAGGGCGACGCAGCGGCGCAACCCAAATTCTGGACTACCGAACCGGAGGAGTGGTCCCGATGGTTGGGGACAAATCTTTATGGCGTGCTCAACGTCTGCCGCGTGGCACTACCCGGGATGATCGAAGGCGGGCTGGGTGGTAGCATCGTTAACGTAATCTCGGACGCCGGACGAGTTGGGGAACCCGGATTGGCTGTCTATTCTGGCGCTAAAGGCGGAGTTGCCGCGTTCACGCGAGCGCTCGCAAAGGAATTGGGACGTCATGGAATTCGCGCAAATAACGTCTCGCTTTCGGCGATCAAAACGCCGGGCGTGGCGGAATTGATCAAAGACCCTGAGGTGCTTAAGAAAATTGTGCGCGCTTATCCGATGGGACGCATCGGCGAAACAGAGGATCCGGCGGGACTTATTCTATTCCTTGTTTCGAGCATGAGCACATGGATCACCGCACAGACCTATCCGGTCAATGGCGGTTACGCGATCTCTCAGTGACCCAAAGGTAAAAGACCATGGAAGAGACATTTATCGTTGGGGTTGGAATGACACCCTTTGGCCGACACCTCGACAAGTCGGTTAAGCAACTGACCCAATTGGCGGTAGCAGAAGCACTCGCGGATTCCGGTGCGAAAGCCGGGGATGTCGAAGTTGCCTTCTTCGGCAATACCGTACAGGGCTTCATGGAAGGCCAGCTCTACATTCCCGGGCAAATCGCTTTGCTGCCGCTCGGTTTTGAGGGTGTACCCATTCACAATGTCGAGAATGCTTGCGCTACCGCTTCGACCGCCTTCCACCTTGCCGTGTCACAGCTCCGCGCTGGGATGGTCGATATTGCGCTCGCGGTCGGTGTTGAAAAAATGCACTCGCCCGACAAGGTCAAGATGTTTTCGATTTTCGATGCTGGGTGGGACCTCGAGACCGTCGATGAGAACGCCAGAAAGTTAATTGAACTAGGTGCAGGTGTAGAAGTGCCAGACGGCACAACGTCGACTAAACCATATAGTTTATTCATGGATGTATATGCCGGTCTTGGGCGCCAGCTAATGCGAAATCATGGCATCACCCAACGTCAGATCGCCCACGCCTCAGCAAAGAACCATACCCACGCAGTACATAATGAACGCGCACAATATCGCATTGCAATGACGACGGACGAAGTTCTTAGTGCGCCGCCGATCACTTATCCCATGACACTGCCGATGTGTGCGCCTATTTCGGACGGTGCAGCGGCGGCAATAATCTGCACGCGGGCGGGTTTGGCCCGGCTGGGTATTGGTCTCGAACGGGCAGTAAAGGTTCGGGCAAGCGTGATGCAATCGGCAAGCTCCCGTAACGGAGAAGCGCTCGACAGGCACATTACGCGACTGGCGTCACTTAAGGCTTACGAGCAAGCAGGTGTGGCACCCGGTGACGTCAATGTCGTGGAAGTGCATGACGCAACCGCCATCGGCGAACTGATTCAAATGGAGAACCTTGGTTTGTGCGAGCCCGGCGAAAGCGGGATCGCTACTGCACGGGGAGATACTACAATCGGCGGACGCGTTCCGATCAATCCGTCTGGCGGGCTCGAATCAAAAGGACATCCGATTGGCGCGACCGGGCTCGGCCAGATTTACGAACTGGTTGCGCAATTGCGCGGTGAATGTGGCCCACGCCAAGTCGAAGGTGCGCGGATCGCACTACAGGAAAATGGAGGCGGGCTGTGGGGTGTAGAGGAAGCGATCGCCCATATCGGCATTTTTGAAAAGGCATGAACCAAAAAGATCAAATGCGTTGTGACCTCAACGAGGACGTTACGAACCTCTTGAACGGCGATGCGGAGACCCTGCTCGTCGAGGCAGCGCGACTGCGCGACCTAGGCCATCCGAGACTACAGACTTGGTCCGCAAAAGTCTTCATCCCACTCACCCAACTTTGCCGAAATCTTTGCCACTATTGCACTTTTTCGCAGCCGCCACGCCCCGGAGAAAGCGCCTATCTTGATCGCGAGGAGGTGCTGGAGATTGCGAGGGCAGGTAAGCTTGCGAACTGCACCGAAGCTCTATTTACGCTGGGCGACAAGCCCGAGCTGCGCTTTGCTTCCGCAACAGCCGAACTAGATCGGCTTGGCCACCCGACGACGATCGCATATCTCGCTGAAATGTGCGCGGTTGTGCGTGATGAAACTGGCTTGCTGCCACATGTCAACGCTGGCGTGATGACTCGTGACGAGCTTGTAACCCTTCGTGCCGTCTCTGCATCAATGGGCCTTATGCTCGAGTCGGTGGCTGACCGTCTGTGCGAGAAGGGCGGGCCGCACTATCGTTCCCCCGACAAAGCGCCAGCCGCCAGGCTCGAAACGATCCGGCTGGCAGGAGAGCTGTCAATTCCATTTACGACAGGTATTCTCATCGGTATCGGCGAAACACGCGAAGAGCGAACCGCAGCATTGATAGCGATCCGCGATTTGCATGAGAAATATGGGCACATCCAGGAAGTGATCGTCCAAAATTTCAGGGCGAAGCCGCGCACCGTGATGGCTGATGCGTCTGAACCCAGCCTCGATGAGTTACTCTGGACAATCGCTGCTGCTCGCGTGATTTTGGGGCCGGAAATGAACATCCAAGCACCGCCAAATCTTTCGGCTTATGACTATGGCCAATTGCTGGATGCGGGGATCAACGATTGGGGCGGTATTTCACCGGTTACGCCAGATCATGTGAACCCGGAAGCGCCTTGGCCTGAAGTCGCACGGCTTGATGTCGTGACCGCGCAAGCTGGTCGCACGCTTACGGCGCGCCTGCCGCTCTATCCGGAATACGTGCAAAATGGGGATCGCTGGATTGATCCTGCAATGCGTGGCGCAGTGAAACATGCGGCGGACTCATTTGGTTTTGCGCGCGCAGATCACTGGTCGCCAGGCGTTGCGCTAACGTCTGTGCCCGCGCCATCGCGGGTAGGGGGCATCAATCGGGATATCGAGAATGTTATCGCGCGTGCACTTGCGGGAGAACTGTTGACGGAATTGCAAATCGTCCGTTTGTTCGCCGCGCGTGGAGCAGAATTTGAATATGTGTGTGAACAAGCCGATGTGTTGCGACAGGCTATCAACGGCGATTCTGTTACATATGTGGTGAATCGAAACATTAATTATACCAACATCTGTGTATACAAATGCGGCTTTTGCGCCTTTTCAAAAGGCCGTAAGCACGAAGCTTTACGCGGCACGCCATATGATCTCGATATGAGCGAGATTGTTCGCCGCTCGTGTGAGGCCTGGGACCGCGGCGCGACAGAGGTCTGCTTGCAGGGCGGGATTCATCCACATTATACCGGAGAGACCTACCTAAACATTACGCGGGCGGTTCGCGAAGCGGTTCCAGATATGCATATTCATGCTTTTTCGCCGCTTGAAATTTGGCAGGGTGCCGCAACACTCGGCATACCGCTCCAAGACTTTCTGCAGCGCCTCAAGCAAGCAGGGCTCGACACCCTGCCCGGTACGGCGGCGGAAATACTAGATGACGAAGTGCGCGATGTGATTTGCCCTGACAAGCTGAATACAGCCCAGTGGATCGAAGTGATCGAGACAGCACATCGCATTGGGTTTCGCACTACTGCGACGATTATGTTTGGCCATGTTGAACGTCCTGAACATTTGGCTCGGCACCTAATTCGGGTCCGTGATTTGCAACGGCGCACGGGCGGCTTCACCGAATTTGTTCCTTTACCATTTGTTCATATGCAGGCACCGATGGCTCTAAGAGGTCAGACTCGATATGGGCCAACCTTTCGAGAAGTTCGCCTAATGCATGCCGTAGCGCGGCTGGCGCTCCACCCACATATCGCATCGATCCAGGCGAGCTGGGTTAAGCTCGGCGAAGCAGGTGTGAAATCTTGCCTGGAAAGCGGCGCAAACGACCTTGGCGGAACACTGATGGACGAGAGCATCTCCCGCGCTGCCGGGGCGCAGCATGGACAGGAGTTGCCGCCTGCCGAAATGGAGCGAATCATACGCTCGCTTGGGCGCACGCCGCGCCAGCGTACGACGCTCTATGGCAATGTGGACGCAGAACGATGCGCCCGGGCTGCGGGCGCGCCTGCGCTCACACCCGTGATACAAACGCCCCCTAAGAAATTTAAGTCGAACAAAGCCTTGGAGATTTCAGAACATGCAACATAAAGCACTGGCAACGATTGCTGTCCTTGGTGGGACCGGAAAAGAAGGCGGCGGACTGGCCCTTCGCTGGGCGCACAAAGGGCATTCAGTGATATTAGGCAGTCGCTCGTCCGAACGCGCGCAAGAAGTAGCGGATGAGATGAACCTGACGCTCGGATCAAATCAGGTCAGCGGTGCCGCCAACCTTGATGCTGCGGCAGCTGCTGATGTTGTAGTTCTTGCAGTTCCCTATGCTGCACAGCAATCGACGGTCGATGATGTCGCAGCTGTTCTGACGGGCAAAATCCTGATCGACGTGACCGTGCCGTTGGTCCCTCCCAAGGTGAGCCGGGTCCAGCTTCCCGAAGGCGGCTCGGCAGTTGAGGCGGTTCAAAATAGATTGGGGGAGAGTGTCAGGGTCGTTTCCGCCTTTCAAAACATATCAGCGCATCATTTGACCAAGCTTGACGAAGAGATTGAATGCGACGTGCTGGTTTGCGCCGATGATCCTGCAGCTGCAGATACAGTTGTAGCATTGGCTGAGGAGATTGGCCTGAGGGCCTGGAATGCAGGCCCGCTCGCCAATTCAGTAGTTTCCGAGGCGCTGACCTCCGTGCTGATTTCGCTTAATCGACGATATAAGGTGCCAGGAGCCGGCATCCGCATCACTGGAATTTGAAGCACATCAAAACTGCGGAGGGTGAACGATGAATCCCAATCAATGGGGAGTTATTAGCCTGATCGCTTCGGCTCTGGTGCTCGAAGGGCTGGACATTCAGATTATGTCTTTTGCGGCGCCCGCGATCGCAAGAGACTGGCAAGTCAGCGCCCCTGCAATGGGACCCGTCATCGGTGCTGCCCTGATCGGTACGCTAGTCGGTGGGGCCTTTGGCGGCTATGTCGGGGACCGGCTTGGTCGGCGACCAACCTTGATCGCATCCGTCGTCTTTTTCGCGACATTCACCGCTTTGGCGGCTCTGTCGACAGATGTGACAATGCTAACATTTTTGCGCTTCATCGCGGGGCTCGGTTTCGGCGCGGCCTTACCTGCGGCAACTGCTCTTGCGGCAGAATGGACCCCGGTGCATTTGCGCAGCCGTGTTGTCACATTGCTGATTTTGGGAATGCCAATTGGTGGCATCATCGGAGCTGCGATTTGTTCGTGGGCAGTTCCAACTTTTGGCTGGCGTATTGCGTTCGTCGCGGCAGGGATATTACCCTTAATCGTAGCGGGACTTATGTATTTTTGGTTACCGGAATCGCCTGAATTCAAGAGCATAAATGATAGCGCTACGCCTGATGAGCAGCTCTCCGCAGGCCATGGCCCGCGCAATAATGGTTCCGGCCGGATCGCATTTACGACACTTTTATCGCGAGAATATCTGCGAGTGACAATCGGGCTATCGATGGCTTTTTTCTGTGCTCTTTTGGTCTCATATTTGTTTCTCAACTGGCTCCCGATTCTCCTCACTTCGGTAGGTGAGACTGATGCATTTGCTATAAGGGCTGCGCTGTTTCTCAACGTGCTTGGCATGGTGACGACGCTTTTGACAGGTTGGCTGGTTCATCGACTTGGGTCGCGTGTCGGGCTGCTGGTCGTCCTTGTGCCAGCAATCATTGCGATGACTATCGCTGCTTTAGGCACATATACCGCTTTAAATTCAGGTGAGTCGCCTACACTATATTTGTTGTTGGGGGCGCTGATCGGCGGCGCGGCTTGCATGGGAGCTCAGGCGGGCCAGGTAGGACTTGCGGCGCACGCATTCGCAGTCGAAAATCGCGCAAGTGGTATTGGGCTTACGGGTAGCATCGGGAGGACAGGATCGATTGTCAGTGCGCTAGGCGGTGGAGCATTAATTGCTGCGCAGCCTAGCCCGGTCGTGTTCCTTTCTGTCGTCGCGGTGACGCTCGTTTTCGGAGCCGTTGGCGTGCTTGTTGTCAATCGTCACTCCGGTGCGACAGCATCTTCGGCGCGTTGACGTTGCGATTGGCGGAACGCTTCGAGATCTTGTACTGTGTCGATATCGAAGCCGAGGCTTGTTGAGCGAACTATTACTGAGCACGGTGCATCACGGAGATGGGCTTGAAAGCTATTCGCCCCGAACGCAAATGTAATTGATTTTCCAGGCGGCAGCGCAATAGCATTTGTCCCGGTTCCATGCCGGTCAGGAGAAATTGCGATTTGTCCGCTGGCCGTTGCATTAATCAATCGCTGGACGTCTTCAGGCCTCAATTCGGGAAGATCGCCGTGGACAATCAGGACGGGGTGCTTATGCAGTGCGCTGCGCGCTTCGGTAAGTTCGATGTTGAGCCCGCGCCCCCTATCTTTCAACCATGAAAAATCTGGTCGGCGCTCGGGGGCAAGAATCGCTATTGTCTTAATCGCCTGCACGGAACCGAGTGCACCCAACACGTTCGCAGCCATTTGCTCGGTAAGTGCGAGCCGGTCAGCATCTGGCAAATTAAGCCGCGTCTTGCGGTTTTGCGGCAATTTCAGGGGTACAATCGCTTGCCAGTCGGTCATCGCGTAATCCGCCGAGCTAAATCTAGTGCGCACTGAGCGACACGGCTCTTATCATGTGAGTTTTGCATCAGTGTGTCGGTTTGCGCGCTCTCGATGGTTGGGGGCACCGGATCGGAAATATGCGTTACGATGCCATCAATCAAACCTGCGTAATGCGCAACAATGTCGTCATTGGAGCCCGCCATTCCCAGTTCTGCCATTATCTTCGAGGTTGGGCCCTTAATCGACTGCCCGCCGATCAGCGGTGATATTGCAATAACAGGAGCCTTCGCCGCCTCTAGAGCTTCGCGAATGCCCGGCACGGCTAGGATAGGGTCAACGCTGAGAAACGGATTTGACGGTGCGATGATGATCGTTGCTGCGCCCGCGAGAGCGGCAACGACGCCGGGCGCAGGGGAGGCGTCTGATGAACCTTGAAAGTGAACGCCTTGCAGCGCCGGCGCACACTGCCGTTCGACGAAGTAACGCTGGAATGGCAAAGGCCCTTCATTGGTCTCTATAATCGTGGCTACAGGCTCGTTCGTCATAGGTAGTATTTGTGCGTTGATCGCCCATGCATTCGCCATCCGCGACGTGACTTCAGAAAGCGACTGACCATCGCGCATGCCCAACGTGCGCATCACATGGGTGGCTAGGTCAAGATCGCCGAGATTGAACCACGTTGGCCCACCTAACTCGCGAATTGCCTGCATGAATTGCCAGCTTTCTCCTTGCCGACCCCACCCGCGCTCGCGGTCTGAATATCCAGCTAGCGCATAAAGAACGCTATCAATATCAGGAGAAATTTGCAGGCCCAAATGACAAAAATCGTCGCCGGTGTTGACGATCACCACCATTCCTGCGCGTTCAGACAGCGCATAGGCGCCCTCGACCAGTTTGGCACCACCAACCCCGCCGCTAAGAACAACAAGCGCCCCGCTCATCGAAACAGATCCTCTTCTGGCGGCCTGATAAGATCTGCCGCCGGCCGATCGCCCGGCGGCAATTTTAAGCCTTTAATGATTGCTGCAGGAATACCCTCGGCACCCTCGCCGGTGACGAGTCCCGCCGCCGCTGCAATAAGGTCGGCGACTGCGGTTTGGGTCACCGCAAGAACGCGACCATCGCGGTCTTTTTCTCCACGGCGATCATATAGCGCGGGTAGACCAGCTGCACCGATTGCAACGGGGACGACGCCGTGCCGCCACGGGCGCCCGAAGCTATCCGTGATGACGACAGGCGGCGGCCAGCCAATCAATGCAGCCAGCGCTGCGCATAACTGACGCGCGCTGCGGTCAGGATCGACGGGCAGTAAAAGCGCCCGATTGTCGGAGTCGTCACCGACATTAGACTGATCAATTCCCGCATTAGCCATAACGAACCCGCAACGATGTCGCGTGATCAAAACATGAGGCGCGGCTCGGACGACGGCAGACGATTCTCGTAACACCTGTTCGACGAGCCGGGGATCCTTTTTGACGAGAGCCGCATAGTCGATCGCCTGCGCAGATGGTTTGATCGTTGCAAGGTCCACCCACCGGTCTTCAGATTTCGAGACGATCTTTTGGGTGATAACAAAGATGTCGTCAGCCTCAATAGAGGAAACGCCGCCTTGAATGGCATTAACGATCATCGATGCAATATTATCTCCGGCATGCACCTCGCCGATACCTGTCAAAGGCCTTATCTCAATGGTGTTCGGCCCGCTTTGGCGGTCAATTGTTTCGATCATAACTCACAGGCCTTTCGGCACGACTCCTAGGTTCGAAAATGTGGCCTTACTAGCAATTCCGGATGCTGCACGCTGATAATCGCGCGCGTCGCCATCATAAAAACCGTCACCCTTATCGGCAGGATTGATTGCTGGAGAATATGCATGTCAGCTATGCCGTCAAAATAACAAGATTCAAGCAATCGTTGATAGCAAGATAGTTTGGACGCAAAAATAAATGGGAGAGGGATATGAGAGCGCGTTATTTTATGCAGACTGCTCTGCACGGGACAATTTTCGGCGTTTCGCTCTGTTTGGCAGGCACAGCGAGTGCCCAGGATGCGGGTGGCAACGAGTATGCCGAAAACTCTGACAGTGAAATCATCGTAACCGCGCAGCGTCGCACCGAGAGGTTACAGGACGTGCCGATTGCGGTGACTGCTGTCGGATCAGAAGCGCTTTCTGATCGAAACGTCGTTGATATCTCGTCACTGCGGGGTGCTGTACCCGGACTTACGATCTCCAGTTCAGGCGGTGTCAACGCGTCCAACATCATCTCAATTCGCGGTGTAACCGGACAGCCACTTCCCATTGGTGCGGGGCAAGCTGCTGCCATCTACCTGGATGGGGTCTATCTTTCACGGCCAGATGCAGCGTTCTTCGGGCTTGATGATATCGAGCGCATCGAGGTGTTGCGAGGTCCGCAAGGCACGCTCTATGGCCGCAATGCCACTGCTGGTGCGATAAACATCGTCACGCGCGATCCCGGGAATGAGTTCAGAGGTGGTTTCGATCTTGCCTACACTAATTTTGATGGAGTGAATGCAAAGGGATCGGTGAGCGGGCCGCTGGCAACGGGGTTGTCGTTCGGTCTGTCGGGAAGTTATACCTCGCGTGCTGGTCATTACACAAATACTGTGACGGGCAACAACATTGGCGATCGCGAAACCTTCACGCTGCGGGGCAAGCTGCGTTATGCTTCTCCTGACGGGTCATTTGACGCCGTGTTGGCCGGCGATATTTCCAACGTCGATGGGCTTTCGGTTTTCAGGAATCAGTATTCGCTTGTTACCGGCGCTTTTCTGGGTATCGGCGATCCGAATGTAATCGCGATCGACGCAGGCTCGTCCGCACTCTCTGGCAATCGGGTCCGCGCAAAGGGCGCATCATTTACGATGAATTTTGAGGCTGGTACGGGGGTAACGCTAACCTCGATCTCTAGCTATCGCAGGATCACCGCGTTCGAAGCATTCGACCTCGACGCCTCCGCCGCACCAGCACTGCTGACTGCTGCTAATAATTTTAGTCGCTCTTATAGTCAGGAGTTGCGTGCGAACGTCGTGCTGGGTCCGTTAACGGCCACCTTAGGGGCAAATTACTACGACGAGCAGGCGACATGGGGCGGTTATGCCGGTCCGCCCGTCTCGACTTATGCGACCAACAACCCTTTCGACACGACCCATCTTCGCGCAGCGGCGCTTTTCGGACAGCTCGAATTGGCACTGTCTGACAAGCTTACTGTGGTCGGAGGATTGCGTTTCAATCATGAAGACCGCGATTTTACCAACGACTATCGCGGTGCGTTCCCCACCAGTCTTTTGATAAGTGGAAACGTTGATGACAAGGTGCTCATCCCAAGCATCGGCGTCAATTTCAAAGCTGCGCCCGATATCCTGATATACGCCAAGGTGAGCCAGGGATATCAGGCCCCTGGATTTAACGTTTCGCCAGGAGCCTTTGCACCTGCGGATACGTTCGACGCAGAAAAGCTGTGGGCCTACGAGACCGGTATCAAATCCCAGTTTTTGGATCGCCGTGTGACCTTAAATCTCTCCGGCTTTTACTACGACTACACAAATATTCAGGTCCGCAGCGTGCCAGCAATCGGTATCACCACCATCGACAACGCCGCGAGCGCTACCGTCAAGGGAGTCGAAGCAAGCCTTGAAATCCGGCCATTTGACGGGCTCACTCTCAGCGGCCAAGCCACGTATCTCGATGCAAGTTATGGAAGCTTCTGCCAGCCGATTAGCGGCGGGGACCCGCAAGGCAGCGATGCCCTGTGCGCACCCGGGCTGGCTGATCGTTCCGGCAACCGGCTTAGTCAGGCACCGAAATGGTCAGGCGGGTTGAATATGAATTACGAGCTACCCGTTGGTAATGCTGGCTCTTTGCGATTTAACGCTGGTTATTCATGGGAGTCACCCGTGTTCTTCACTGCCGCGAACGAGTCTGTTGTCGGTCATTCGGGATGGAACCGCCTTGACGCGAAGCTCGGGTTCCAGATCACGAATGGCCCTGAGTTCTATGTGTTCGGGCGCAATCTGACTGACCGCCGTTACGTGGGATACGCCATTCGCGGTAATCCCAGACTGCTCGTGAGTTCACTGAACGACCCTCTTACTTACGGGATCGGTGCGAAAATGCGCTTTTGAGTAGAAGAAAAGGAGCGAGAACGGTGAGCAACGGAAATTTTGCCGAAAGGCGCGGCTATGTTCGCCGCGCGAGCGAATGTTTGGTTGCCATCGAGGTCGGCGGTGCGGAACTGCATCGCGCAGCACACAACAGCGTCATCGACTATAGGTTGCAGGAAGCAATGCAGGGCGGTGGGCGAGGGGTGGGAACCGTACCCGGATTTTGCTCCGACAAGCCGAGCTTTTCGAGTCCTTGGCATCATCATGATTGCGAAATGCAGATCGGGATTGTTCTTGATGGCTCAGTAGAAATGGCATTTGCCGACGGCGATTTTTCCCGCATCGGCAAATGGGATATCGGGATGATACCAGGCGGCGTTGCCCATGATGTCAGCAATCCTTCAGCCGATTTTTTGACGACTGAGTTCACTTTTCCAGGCACCTTTGCGACCATCGAGACACCGCCGCCGCCCTTCGGGACGCCGACGAACGCTGTAAAGTGGGGGATGAGCGATGCCGTCAGGACCGGGGAAGAACGCGGATTGCTTTTCTACAGCTATCCGGTCAATCCGGCCTATGCTGATCGGTATGCCGTAGGCCGCGAGCGACGTTCGCGTGTTGCGCCATTCGTGTCAGCGTCGATCACGCACGACGAAGACTATAGACTATATTATCTCACGCAGGGAACCCGCACATTTGAACTGAACGGCGAACCCCACAGGCTCAATTCGGGAGATCTGCTTGTCCTTCCAGGCGGCGTTGAATGCACTGATCTCGACGCGAGTGAAGAGCATGAGCTTGTCACGATAACCTTGCGACTGCGCGATAATTGAACGCGGCCGTTGCCAAATTGCTGAATCTGCCGGATGAGTAAAAAGCCGCTAAGGAGCCATTCATGGTTCGGTCCCCTTGATTTTCATGGATTCGTTCATCGCGGCTGGTTGAAGAATCAGGGCTGGGCGGACGACATGTTCGACGGGCGACCTGTGATTGGCATCTGTAACACTTGGTCCGAACTCACACCCTGCAACGCGCATTTTCGAGAACTTGCCGAATGGGTAAAAAAAGGCGTTTTGGAAGCGGGAGGATTTCCGCTGGAATTTCCGGTTACGTCGCTCGGTGAACCGTTGATGCGACCGACGACGATGATGTTCCGCAATCTCGTCAGCATGGACGTCGAAGAATCGATCCGCGCTAATCCGCTCGATGGGGTGGTCCTGTTGATGGGTTGCGACAAAACGACGCCAGCGCTGCTGATGGGTGCAGCCTCGTGCGATTTGCCTACGATTGGCTTGTCGGGTGGAGCCATGTTGTCTGGACGTTTTCGCGGCGGAAAGCTGGGTTCGGGAACGGGTTTGTTTCGCATGGCGGACGACCTTCGGGCGGGGCGAATGGAGCGTGATGACTTCCTTGCAGCGGAAAGTTGCATGAACCGTTCGAAGGGCCACTGCATGACTATGGGTACAGCCTCGACGATGGCCTGCATGGTAGAGGCGCTTGGCATTGCGTTGCCCGGAAATGCGACGACCCCTGCCGTCGATGCCGGGCGACATCGCCTGGCCCAACTGACTGGGCGACGGATCGTCGAAATGGTGCACGAGGATGTCGTGATGTCCGGAATCATGGATCGCGCGGCTTTCGAGAATGCGGTTCGCACACTTGCTGCGATAGGTGGCTCAACGAATGCAGTAATCCACCTTACTGCAATTGCAGGGCGTCTTGGAATAAAGCTCGAGCTTGATGATTTCGACCGGCTGGCATCCGACATTCCATGCCTCGTCAACTTGCAGCCTTCTGGAACACATCTGATGGAAGATTTCCATTACGCGGGAGGGTTGCCAGTCGTGCTGCGCGAACTGCTTGAGGCTGGCGTGCTTGATGGGCGCGCTCGAACGGTAAACGGCTGTTCTATTGGTGAGAATGTCGGCACGGCAGAAAACTGGGGTCGAGAAGTTATTCACAGCTTCGCTGATCCCTTTAAACCCAATGCGGGCATTGCCGTGCTTCGTGGCAATCTTGCACCCGGGGGTGCGGTAATCAAGACATCGGCGGCCAGCCCTGAGCTATTGCGCCACCGCGGAAGAGCTGTCGTTTTCGAGAATGTCGAGGATTTGCATGCGCGCATCGATACCGACGATTTGAACGTCAAGCCGGACGACATACTCGTCCTGAAAAACTCCGGACCAAGGGGCTATCCCGGCATGGCAGAGGTAGGTCTTATACCGATACCAGCAAAGCTTCTGCGTGAAGGTGTCAAAGATATGGTCCGCATTTCCGACGCGCGAATGAGCGGCACGTCCTTTGGCACCATCATTCTGCACGTTGCGCCGGAGGCTGCCATAGGAGGGCCGCTTGCTTTGGTGCAAAATGGCGACATTATCGCACTCGATGTAGCTGCGCGAAAGCTGTCGATTGAGCTGGGAGCTGCTGAGCTTGCGGATCGTCGCGAAGCCTGGAAACCCGGGATTGCACCCGAACGTGGATATGCACGTCTTTATGAAGAACATGTGATGCAGGCTAGCGAAGGCGCTGATTTTGACTTTCTCGTCGGTGGCAGCGGCGCTGGCGTCCCTCGGGAGTCCCACTAATTTTAGGAACAGTCCCGGCCTCGCGGGGACCAAGGCAGGAGAAGCAGCTTGAAACTGTACACATTCGTTCTCAATGGCGCAGAACATGTAGGGATCGGCATCAGCGCCAACCAGATGTTGGACGTGGCACTTGCGGCACGGCTGCAGGATGGAGAAAACCATCCTGAATTTGCAGATATGCAATCGTTGCTTGATGCAGGGGACCGCGCACTCGATTTTGCCCGCCAATTGGTCGCAGAGCCGTCCGCACAGGCGATTGTCAACATGGAAGAGGTCACGGTTATCGCACCGCTGCCCCGTCCCAGAAAAATCCGTGGCGGTTCGATGTATGATCGTCACTTAAAGCAGGCAGCTGAGGGCACCGCGCGCATCTTGTCCGTTGGACATCCAGATCCAGAAGCTGCCTACCAGGCGACAAAACAGAGATTGGCCAACATCCCGGGCCCGGGATGGTACGAGCAACCCGCATATTATTTGATGGATGCGACGACGGTCATCGGTCCGGACGAAAGCATCGCTTGGCCAACTTATTCTGACTGGATCGATTTTGAACTCGAAATTGGTGCGGTGCTTGGGCGTGTGGTGCGTGATGGAACGGTTGAAGAATCGAGCGCCAGCATAATGGGCTATATTCTGGTCAACGACTTGAGCGCTCGCGATGCCCAGCTAAAGGCGCTTACCAGTGGCATGGGCGCAACGGGGAAGGGCAAGGAGTTTGACCGTTCAATCTGCCTTGGCCCATGCATCGTAACAGTCGACGAACTCGCCGAACCAATGAAGATTGATTTCGAAACGAAGATCAATGGCGAGAAGCTGTTTCGCGGGTATCCAGAGGAACAACCACAGTGGACGTTTGCTGAAATAATCGAATTCGTCAGCCGTGCACAGACACTTTTGCCCGGAGAGATCGTCACCTCAGGCTGTCTGCCAAGCTGTTGCAGCGTGGAACATGCCCGCAAGCCGGATCGGGGCGATACCATTGAACTCGAAGCCGGGCCTCTCGGGGTCATCCGCACTCACATCATTCAAGCAACGGAGAAATAGATTATGAGTAAGGCAAAGCGTATCGCAGTCGACCTGGTTTCGACGCCGCACCATCCGGATGCGATCGAGACATTCGAAAGGATCAAGGCCAAATCGGGAGTCGGCAACATCCACCGTACACTTGCGAACAGCCCGACGGTGTTCAAGGCTTTCATCGGGATTTCCCACGCATTGCGTTATGCAACATTGATTGATCCGATCGAGCGTGAACTGGCGATATGCTGTGCGCTCGAAATGGTTGAAGGCGACTATCAGCTTGAGCCCCACCGCCGCCTTGCGCAAGTTCTTGGCGCCAGCGAAGATCAAATTATAAACGTCAGCTTCCCAGACCGGAGCGACATTTACACCCCGAGACAACAGGCACTTCTCCGCTTCGCCATGCATTTCGCGGCCAATCCATCTGAGCGCGGAGATTTTCATGACAATGGGATAGAAACTATCCTAGAGAACCGAGAACGGATTGAATTGGGTTTGACCCTTGCCATGTACATTGGCATGGCGCACTTCACTGCTGTTTTCGACGTGCCAGACGACGATTTCAACGCTCCGGGGGCTCTGTCGGCCCAGCTCGCTGCCGATGCGGCGCACGCACAATGAGCGGCGTTTCCACAGACCCGGTTTGGCTGGTTACCGGATGCTCGACTGGATTTGGCCGCGAAATCTGCAAGGCGGTGCTGGCGCGCGGCTGGCGGGTTGTGGCGACGGCGCGCGATTCAGCAAGTATTGCCGATATCGTCGCTTCGGCACCGGACCGGGCAATCGCGGTCTCACTCGACGTACAAAAACCGAATCAGATTGCATCGGTCGTTTCTGCGGCTCTCGAACAGTTCGGCGGAGTCGACGTTTTGGTGAATAATGCTGGCTATGGCTATCAAAGCTCGGTCGAGGAAGGCGAGGATCATCAAATCCGAGACCTGTTCGAAACCAATTTTTTCGGATTGGTGCGCATGACTCAGGCAATATTGCCATTGTTGAGAGCGCAGCGGAGCGGACACATCTTTAACATCGGATCAATATCCGGCGTGATCGGGACACCGACCGCTGGCTTCTACTCCGCATCGAAGCACGCAGTTGAGGGTTTCAGCGAGGCGCTTGCATCTGAAGTCGAATCACTGGGTATTGCGGTCACTGTGATCGAGCCTGGCCCTTTCCGAACCGACTTTGGGGGACGTTCTATTCATGTCACTCCGACGCAAATTGAAGATTATGTGCCGATTTTGGGTGGGTACATGGCTGCGATGACGCAAATCACCGGAACACAGCCCGGCGACCCCGTGCGCGCAGCGGAAGCAATCGTTGGTGCGTATCTTGCTCCGAACCCTCCGCGAACCCTGGTGCTTGGCCGTGCAACGGTCGAGCGGGCCGAGGCCAAGTTTCGGTCACGTCTCGATTCGCTCGAACAATGGCGGGTGGTTTCGTCAGCTGCCGACTTTCCAGAATGATAACGCAATTGATAATCTCGGTGCCGAAAAAGAAGCGTCGGTTGGACAGGCGGAAACTGATCGACTGATTATGGCGAAGCTATCTGCCAACCTATCGTTCCTGTTTCAGGAGATGCCACTTCCCGAACGGTTCGGCGCTGCAGCACGTTGCGGTTTCAGCGCCGTAGAGTGTAATTTCATTTACGACCTGCCGATTTCAGATGTCCGTACCTTGCTGGACACAAGCGGGATGCGCCTGGTGTTGATCAACGTCGGGCCGGGCGCACAGCTGGGCGATCTGGGTGTCGCGATAATGCCTGACCGAGGGCCTGAGGCAGCCTCGGAGTTTCGCCGTGCACTGGATTATGCCGTGGCATTGGATGTCCCGGCGATCCATTATCTTGCGGGACGTCGTGGGCCTGATGTGTTTGTGGAGACAGCCAATGCCGTGTTCCTCGAAAACCTTGTGCGCGACGCAGACTTGGCAGCTGAGGCAGGTGTAAAGCTCACACTTGAGCCGCTTAACGGACGCGACCGACCAGATTATCACCTGCTATCGATAGAGCATGCGCTGAGGCTGATTGACGCCGCGGGCCGGCCAAACATAGGCCTTCAGCTCGATCTGTTCCACGCTGCGATCCGGGGGGATGATGTTTCCCATGCGATCAACGTGTCTGCGGAGCATTTAGCCCATGTTCAAATCGCAGGTGCGCCGGATCGATGCGAGCCAAATACCAATTTACCCGATCAGCGGGCGGTTTTCCAGCAGCTGGATGCCTTAGGTTATTCAGGTTGGATCGGCTGCGAATATCAGCCCGCGAGCGATACCATTACAGGACTGAAATGGGCACGCGACTTTTTGGCTATCAAGGAAATCATAAATGGATAACAATCCCACCGCAATTGTCACCGGGGCTGGATCGGGGATTGGGCGTGCCGTCGCGTTGGCGCTCGCGAGGAAAGGGTATCGTGTAGCGCTGCTCGGGCGGAGCCAAGCGACCCTTCAGGCCACCGCTTCGGATACAATGCCCGGGACAGCGGAGACTTTTGTCGTCGATGTTCGTTCGATTCAATCGATCAACAATGCGTTACAGGAAGTGACGCAACGTTTCGGCCGCATCGACTTCTTGTTCAATAATGCGGGTATCTCTGGTTCAGGCGCGGCGTTCGAAGATCTTTCACCAGATGAAATTGAAGACGTCATTGCAACCAATCTGACGGGTGCAGTGATGATGGCTCAATCTGTATACCGTGTGATGAAGGACCAGACCCCTCAGGGCGGCCGCATCATTAACAACGGATCGATCTCGGCGCATGTGCCGCGCCCCCATTCTCAGCTTTATACCGCAACCAAGCACGCGATAACTGGACTAACACGTGCGCTATCACTTGACGGGCGCACCCATCAAATAGCTTGCGGGCAGATCGATATTGGTAATGCGACGACCGCGATGACTTCGGGTATCGGCCTAGGCGCGCTTCAACCCGATGGCACACGCAAGCAGGAACCAACTATGGACGTGGCGAACGTGGCCGATGCGGTGTTGATGATGGCCGGAATGCCACTTGACGCAAATGTTCAATTTCTCACTGTCATGGCGACCAGTATGCCTTTTATCGGCCGTGGCTAACCCGAGAACCACATTATAACTAAAAGGAAGAACACATGCTTAAACTGTTCCATTGTCCTGGCGTCTGCTCGCTGGCATCGCTGATCGCACTTAACGAGGCGAATGCAGATTTCGAGACAATCATTGTCAACTTGCGGAATGGGGAGCAGAACAATGAAGAGTATCGCGCAATCAATCCCAAAGGTCGCGTTCCCGCACTTTGGACTGAACGCGGCGTGTTGACCGAGAGTCCAGCGATCATGACCTATATTGCAAATCGCTTTCCTGAAGCGCGATTGGCACCAGATGATGACCCATGGCTCTACGCGCAAATGCAGTCGTTCAATGCCTTTATCGCAAGCTCTGTGCAACCGGCTGTTGGGCCCCTCGGACACCCGGAGCGTTATTCGGCCGATCCTGACGCACAAAAATCGATGGCACAAAAGGCAGTCGAAAATGTGACTGGATATTTTCGCTTGATAGAAGACGAACTGTTCGCCGGTCCTTGGGTGTTAGGAGAACAATTTAGCCTTGCCGATTGCTATCTCTATACGTTCTCGGAATTGATCTCACGCTTAAGTCTCGGCCTTGAACACTTCCCGAAACTTATCGCACACCGAAGGCTTATGGAAGATCGCCCAGCGGTTGCGGTTTCTAACGCCAGCGGAATGTAACCGAACAATGCGTTATGCAGTGGCTACCCGGCGCAGGAATGCAAGAAGTGGTTCGATTACCTGCGGGCTCTCGAACTCGGGGCCCGCGTGGTTCGCGCCGGAAATGGCGTGGAATTCAACATCCGTCCCGGCTTCTTCGAGGGCTGCATGTAGCCGGAGGCTTTGGCGCATACCGAGCCGTGTGTCGGCATCGCCGTGCATGATTAGAAAAGGTACCGTCTCGACAGACACATAGGCGGCCGCGTTAAACCTCTGCGCTCCCTCGATGTTCGACGCTGGCATAAACCCGAGTAGCCGCGTTTCCGGTGAACTTATGGTCCCCATTTGCTCCACTGCGCCTGGGATGTCGTTGGTATCCAAGCCCATTGTTGACAGATCACTGGGAGCGTAATGCACTATAACCGCATCAAGGGCACTCAATTGGCCCGGATGCTCGCCAATTTCACCTTCGAAATCGGCCATTCCATTGGTAACGCCCGCCATCGACATCAGATAGCCGCCCGCAGAACAGCCCCAGCCTATCACGCGCTCCGTGTCGAAACCAAAGCGTTCAGCATTTGCCCGTACCCAGCGGATAGCTGCTTTGACATCGTGAATTTGAGCAGGCATTTTTGCCTCGCCGCTAAGTCGATATTCTAACGATACGACTGCATAGCCCTGCGCCAAGGCTGTTCGCCAGGGAGCATGATTTTTCGGTGCGAGCAGCCAGGCTCCACCTGGTGCGAAAACGATCACGGGCACAGGACCGGATGTTTCTGCGGGAACATGGACATCGAGACGCAGAATGCGAAACCCTGGGATCATGGCATAGGGCCAATTCAGATAGCTATGCGCGCCGTCCAGAATTGACTGAACGGGGGGGAAGAGGAGTTCTTTCGGACCCGCGCCGGCAACAAATTCTAGGGTCGGGCGAGGCGGGCCCAGCTTTGTCGGTTCGGTCATTAAATTCCCCTTTACTGCAAGGCCGCGATGTATTTGCCCGCCAAGATTTAGCGGGCCACCAAACTCTAAGAATATCGTGGTCGAAAATATCTATCGGAAAATGCTGGCCGTCCATTTGAAGATGAATGCATTCGATCAAGGTAAAAGCAGATAACGAAATAAGTGTAGTAGCGTCGGATATCCGCGGGGAAGTCACGCTATTGTCAACCAGTGGGGGAGCATCAAAAATGGTGAAGCCAAAGTGCCCAGCACCAATTCGCGAAATCGGCACGCCGGCGTTTAAACCGCCACCAGGAAGCTGCGATTGTCACGTCCATATTATCGGTCCTCAGAATTACTACCCGTGTTCTCCGCATAGCCCTGTTGACATGGAAGACTCTACACTTGACGATTATCGCAAAGTGCAGTCGGCGCTCGGGTTATCGCGAGCCTTGATTGTTGCATCCGGAATCCAGGAATATGATTATCAGCCGGTTCTGCACACGTTGTGCATGGATCCTGATCGGTATCGCGGTGTGATCATTCCACGCACCGATATTACCGATTCAGAACTGGACATTCTGGACAAGGCTGGCGTCGTGGGCGCACGGTTTTATCCTGGCATTGCGGATCCAGACGAACGCATGTTGGCACGAGTGCGCGAAATTGGCTGGTCCGCGCATTTCCCGCTCGCCAATCCGGCGCAGGCTGAAGCTTGGCGGCCATGGATTGAAGGCTATGACGGACAATTCGTTATTGAGCATTCGAGCATGCCTGACCCTACAGGCGGACTCGACAGCAAACATTTCCAACGGGTGCTTGGTTATCTCGACACGGATCGTTGCTGGATTAAGCTGTCACACCGCTTCAGTAAGCTCGATAAAACGCCATTCGAAGACAGTTTGCCTTTCAACAGGGCATTGGTTGAGCATCGTCCGGACCGAATGCTCTATGGCTCAGATTATCCGCACCCGAACTACTGGACGCAGATGCCAACTGAAGAGCAAATCTTGAACTTGCTGCTGCTTTGGGCACCGGACGAAGCGGTGCGACACACTATTCTTGTCGATAATCCCGAGCAGCTGTTCGGGTTCCCTACGGATCGACACAATCGCATCGCACATGAAGAATTCTGAACTGCCTTTTGAACGCCTTTTGCTCGGCGCCGTTTTCGTTACGGATGCAAAGCCGTGATCGTGTCAGCGTTGTTTCTCGCTTGGTTTTCCGGCCGGGACCCGCACGAGTTTTCTAAGGCTGGGTAACATCGCGGGCATTGTTTCACCGGGCCTGAAAGTCGTCCACCCTAGGTTGCCCAGTTCGGTGACATAGATGTCGTAGCGCGAATCGAACGCAATTCCGTGCGGCGCGAGTAGCTGATTGTTCTGGATACCATAACCATTGTCTGCAAGGCGGGCGAGGATATTGCCTCTATGATCGACAATGCAAATGCGCGGGCCAAGGTTTGGAAAATCGAGATTCGAATAGAGCTGGGGACCGGCTTCGCTGATAAAACTGATCGGGTTGCTTTTGGCCTCGGTGCAGATTGCACAAGGACGATGGAGCCCGTGCCACTGCGTTTCAAACTTGCCATTTTGGTTGAAAACCTGAACACGGTGGTTCTCCCGGTCCGCGACATATACCCATCCATCCGGGTCGGACGTGATGTTATGGGGGAGGTTAAACTGTCCCTCTCCGATGCCAAAGTCGCCCCAAGACAATATCAACTTGCCATCGGGAGAGAATTTGTGAATTCTTGCATTGCCATAGCCATCGGCTACAAAAATGTCTCCTTGCGGCGAAAGCGCGGTATGGGTGCAGCGATGAAAGGGTAGGCCAGAGAATTTTGGCGCAGGTTGATCGGGCACCCCAATCTCCAATAGCAACTTACCCTCGAGCGAAAATTTGCGAACTGTATGCGTGCCGTCGTCGGTGCAATAGATGCTTTCATCCGCGCCGAACGAGACCGCGTGCGGGCGTTTGAACATCCCGCCTTCACCCCAGGATCGCAAAAAATTGCCCTCTTGGTCGAAAACCATCATCGGATGCTCGGAATCACGAGCGAAGACATAGACATTGTCGTGATGATCGACCGCGACGCCGGCCAGTTCATTGCCAATCGTCCAGCCGTCCGGTAGTTTTGCCCAGTCGTGAACCATTCGGTACGTCCAATCACCACTACCGAGCAATCCTTCATCATTCGTCACTTCTAAGCCCGCCATGATACTGCACCTCCTATCCCATCTTGCATATATTCGCACATTCGCTGGCATCGGTGTTTCCAATATCGAGATGGGCCGTGCCGATACCTTCAGAATCTGATTTGTAGTTATCCGGGTCGAGCTTTTAGTCCCGCGCAATGTCTACCATTGAGTTCGAAGGACGCGACGAACATCTAGTTGGTATCAGGTGCGTTGATGTTTTCGACGTCTTTGGCAAGGCAGCACTCTAAGACCTTTTGCTGCATCGGCAGGCCATCACCCACCTGGATGTCGAATACCGAGGCACTCGCCGAAGCGTCGCGAGCTGCCCGTTCCACGCTCGGTCATGATCAGAAGGCGGTGCGACAGTTCGGCTTCAGCCCACCTCGTTATCCGGCCTGTCAAATCGTTTTGCAAACCCAGCCTCCTGCTTCTATGAAAAATGTGAGTGATATTAGTTCAAATTGGTAAGTTCCGTTGGTTCGCAGCAAATCTCTGAATCAGAAATATACGGCAATCATCAAGCTAACCTGCTCATATTAAACATTTGTGGGTGAGTTCGGGCGGATGGTACGACCACTGGAAAGAAGAAAGGCCTTTAATATTTGGCCTTCAGGATTATGGCGATTTGATGAAGTCCAGTAACATTCCATTTAAGCTCACGGCGATCCGGTTGCGGCAGCTTCAGCTATTTGATCTGGCTGCCTTGCTTGGCAGTATTTCTGAGGCTGCCCGGCAATTGAATATCTCGCAACCGGCCGCGACCGAAATGCTCAAGGGGCTGGAGCGCGCGTTCAGCGTGCAGTTGTTCATTGGAACCTCGCGCGGCATAGAACTAACGGCTGAAGGTAAGCGCGTTGCGATCCGCGCGTCAGCAGCGCTTCGGGAGCTGGAATTTGCAGTCGAGGATGCTAGCGGGCAATTGCCGGTGGGCGAAGTTTTGCGCATTGGTTTGGTCCCAACCGCAATTTACGGAAAGTTCACAACGGCAATCCGCACATTCGTCGAGGCAAATCCCGGTGTGCTCATGAACATTAGAGAAATGAACGGTGTCGACCTGATCGACGCGCTAAACGACGGTACGGTAGATATAGCTGTTGCACCACACAACCCGTCGTTCGAAGCTGAGGGGGGACGAGACCAGATCGTTGTCCACCAGCTTTCAATAGATCGCTATGAGATTTGCCGATCGGCTGCCCTTGAACTTCCGCTTGACTGGGAGCCTACACCGGAGGCGTTGCAGAGGCTTTCGTGGATACTGCCCTACAAGCAGTCCTTTGTCCGCAGTCTGCTGGACGACTGGTTCCTAACGAGAGGGATTGGACCGCCGCAATCCTATATAGAGATGACGCCTATGACCACCGCGATGGAGATGCTGCGTACCTTTCCTTATGTTGCACTGCTGCCGGCCGCAGCAATTGAACGCGGTGATTTTGCCCATATCGTAGCGCTTCAGGGTAGGCCCCTAGAGTTGCCGATCCGCTTGGTTGCTGCCGCTAAGCAGTACCGGCATGCGCGCCCAACGGTTAGCGCATTTTTTGCCAATCTCGAGAGTGTGTATGGCGCAAATTGAAGAGGAATAATATTCCTGCTTGGAGCACGTATTTTAATGTATTCACCTGCTCCACTTCGATGCAACACATCTGAAAGTTGGATGGCGGCCATTTAAAAGGCGATGCTGATACCTTGGACCCTGCGGCTACACGCGGTGGATATAATCGCGGACGACTTCCGACTGCGGCGAGGAGAGGTATGATGTCCGTCCAGTTGCATGATAGGTTTACAATGCGCTCTGGCGGCGCAGTCATCACCGGTGTGCAAGCACTTGTTCGACTAATGCTCTTGCAAGCAGATCGGGACCGAGCAGTGTCACTTAACACTGCGGGCTTCGTCAGCGGCTATCGCGGTTCACCTCTCGGGACTTTGGATATGGCGTTCGCAGGTGCTGCTCCGCTACCAGAAAACGCGGGCATCAAGGTTATGCCGGCGGTTAACGAGGAACTGGCAGCAACGGCCATCGCCGGCACTCAGCAAATCGAGCAGTCGCCCGGCCGTAAGGTCGATGGCATTTTTTCTCTTTGGTACGGCAAGGGGCCTGGGCTGGACCGTGCAGCCGATGCTGTTCGTCATGGAAATGCGCAAGGATCGTCCCGGCTAGGGGGGGTCGTAGTGGCTGTCGGCGATGATCATGCAGCAAAATCATCATCACTGGCCTGCTATAGTGATGACATGGCGGTCAGTTTGCGCCTGCCACTGCTCTCGCCCTCGACGCCGCACGAGATAGCACTTTACGGTTTGCATGGCTTTGCCGCGTCACGCTTCAGTGGATCTTGGATTGCTCTTAAAATCATCAACGAGGTCGCCGATTCAACTCAAACAATCGCAACCGACGAGCTCGAGCAGCCGTTTGTTATCCCTGAACAAGGGCCGAAGGCCGACGTTCACTTTCGCTGGCCTACGGCACAACTCGAACAGGAAGCAATCCAGCTAGACTATCGCTTGCCTGCTGTCCTTGACTATTTTCGCGCAAACACGCTCGATAGGATTATGTATAAGGATGCCGCCAGCAAGATTGGGCTGATCGCAGCTGGAAAATCCTGGCCTGACCTGCTTGAAGCGCTAAGGCTGCTGGGACTCGATGAGGCACGGCTACACGAGCGCGGCATTGCTCTTTACAAGCCAGCCATGATCTGGCCCCTCGAACCCCAAATGCTGGGAAAATTTGCTGATGGGCTTGAAGAGATCATCGTAATTGAGGAAAAAACTGGCCTTATCGAGGACCAGATTAAGAAGCTATTATATGGTCTGGCAAAGCCTCCTTTGGTCATCGGTAAGCGGCGGCTGGATGGCACAGTACTTTTTCAGGCGACCGGAGATCTCAACCCGGAGATGATCTCCGTTGGCCTTGGCAGGCATCTTGGTTCTGATGTGCCAGACATGGGCCGCCGATTGGAGCGCGTAGAACGCGCGATATCTGCGCATGTCGAATTCGCGGTGCCCCCCGCAGTGCGCAAACCGTTTTTCTGCTCTGGCTGCCCGCATAATCGCTCGACGGTTGTACCCGAGGGAAGTCGCGCAACCGCCGGGATCGGTTGTCACGGCCTCGCCGCCTGGATGCGCAGCGACACGACAACTTTTTCCCAAATGGGTGGTGAGGGGATGCACTGGGTCGGTCAGGCTCCGTTCACTGATGAACCACACATGTTTGCCAACCTTGGTGACGGAACCTATTTCCATTCGGGCATTCTCGCAATTCGTCAAGCGGTCGCAGCTAAGGTAAACATCACCTATAAGCTGCTCTACAACAGCGCTGTCGCGATGACTGGTGGCCAGTCATTCGATGGCGAAATGACGGTAGAGCAGTTGATTGCCCAGCTCCGCGCCGAGGGCGTTCAGACGATTATTGTATCGACGGATGATCCCAATCGCTATCCGGGTGGAAGTGAAGTGCGCACCTTAGCGGACCGGGTCGAGCACCGCGATGATTTGGAAGCGCTCCAGCGTGAGCTGCGCGAAAGGCCAGGGATCAGCGTGATCGTGTACGAACAAATGTGCGCGACAGAAATGCGTCGACTGCGAAAGCGCGGCAAGTTGGACGATCCAGCCACTCGGGTTTTCATCAATGATCTCGTCTGTGAAGGGTGTGGCGACTGTTCAGTCAAATCCAACTGTCTTTCCGTCGAGCCGGTCGAAACCGACTTCGGCACGAAGCGGCGCATCAATCAGGCGACCTGCAACAAGGACACTAGCTGCCTCAACGGCTTTTGTCCGAGTTTGGTTACCGTAACCGGCGGAACACTCAGGTCGAACGACGGCGCACGCAACGTCGAACGCCCGATGCCCCATCAACTTGCAAAGCCTGCTACTCCGGCCGGTCACAAGCGCATACTGGTCGCCGGGATCGGCGGTACAGGAGTGGTCACGATAGGTGCTCTGTTATCCATGGCCGGCTTTCTGGGCAAAAGAAAAGTAGCTGTCCTCGACTTGTTGGGTGCAGCACAAAAAGGAGGTGCAGTAACCAGCCACGTTCATGTCAGCGACGGCGAGATAGCTGCTCTCAGGATACCCGCAGGTGAGGCCGATGTGGTGATTGTCTGCGATCAGATAGTCGGAAACACCCGCGATGTGATCGCTGCGATTGACCGCGAAAAAACATTTGTACTCGCCAATGCGGATGTGGCGATAACTGGGGATTTTACAAAGGATCCTGCAGCGATCTCTGATTCCTCGTTACTTGCCCGGCGGCTGAGCAAACAGGCCGGAGAGGGGCGCTTCATTGCAATTCCCTTTACACGACTTGCCGAATCTCTGGTCGGCGACGCGATTGGTTCGAACCTGATGATGATGGGTTATGCTTATCAATTGGGATGGCTCCCGGTCGACATGCTATCCGTACAGCAGGCGATCGAACTTAACGGTGTCGGAAAGAAAATGAACCTCGCAGCGTTCGAGTGGGGCCGTCAGCTAGCTCATGATTCTGTCGCGGTATTCCAGATAGCAGGACTGGGAATGAGCGACGCAAGCGTCACACCCGTTGGTGAGATCATTGAACAGCGCGCCGAATTCCTCAGCGCCTACCAGAACCGTTCTTATGCGGAGCGCTATCGAACATTTGTAGCACGCGTGCAGGCAGCCGAAGGCCAAGTATCGCAGGCAACTGAGCTTACCGAAGCGGTTGCGCGCTCGCTGTTCAAATTAATGGCCTATAAGGATGAGTATGAAGTCGCGCGGCTTTATCGATTGACTGCATTCTCTGAAACGCTCGGCGCGCAGTTCGAAGGAGATTACAAGCTGACGTTTCACATGGCTCCACCGGGATTATCGCGCCGCGATCGGGTAACTGGCCAATTGCGAAAGCGCAGCTTTGGCCAGTGGATATTGCCCGCGCTTGGTTTGCTCGCAGGAGCAAGGGTTTTGCGCGGCACGATTTTCGATCCGTTCGGGCGCTCTGCTGAACGGCGAATGGAGCGGGCGCTAATAAGCGAGTATGAAACACTAATGGAAGATATAATCAAGAAACTGAGTAAGGCCGCATTGCCACACGCGGTCAGCATTGCCAAAATGGCGATGGCAATCAGGGGCTACGGTCACGTTAAAGACGCCAGTATTGTCAAGTACCGCGAACAATTATCTGCGACGCTGGACCTCCGGGATAAGGCGAATGACGGGCCCAGTGATGCGGTCGCCGGTGCTATTGCTCGGCAAATAGCTTGAAAGGAACTCCAGCGGTGACATCTGTTCGAAATGACATTGCAATACCGAGCGACCAGGAACGTGAAGCGCGAGTCGAGCTTGCCGCGCTGCACCGATTGGTCGAGCTTCACGGCTGGGGCGAGGGGATCTACAACCACATTGCGCTGCGCGTTCCAGGCGAGCCCGACTATTTCCTCATCAAGCCTCATGAGTTGCGATATGATGAAGTGACCGCTTCTTCGCTCGTGAAAGTGAGTTGTCGCGACGATATCGATGAACAATCGGGCGTGAACAAGGTTGGGTTCAACACGCATGCGCCGATCATGCGCGAGCGCCACGATCTGGAATGTTCAATCCATCTCCATACGATCCCTATTATGGCGGTTGCGGCGATGACGGGCGGGCTGAAGATGCTCAACGTCCAGTCGGTCGTTTTCTACGGCAGTATCGCATATCAGGACTTTGGCGGTGTGACCGACAGTCCCACTGCACAACAGGATCTGCTCGAAGCGCTGGGCGAAAAGCGGGTATTGATCTTGCGCAATCACGGCGCAGTACTTACCGGACGCACCATCGCGGATTTATTCGCGAGCACGCAGCGCTTTGTCATTGCGTGCGAACTACAAGTGCAGCTCCAGGCTAGCGGCAATGAAGTCGTTGAAATCCCGCAAGAAAAATGCCGGGCCGCAATCGAGATATTTCGAAAACACGATACCGGGCGGGGTGGCGCCGACTGGCCCGCATGGATACGCAAGCTTGATAAGCTCGATCCAAGCTTTCGGGACTGAATGATTTACGAAAAGCGGTATCGCCAAATGGGATAGGCATCGCCTTAATTTCTATCGCTGTTCTGCAAAGGAACGCATTAGGATTGGCCTGAAAGCGTCGCGTGAGAACTCGCTTATGTCGCAACGCAAGGAAAAACAAAACTAGGAGAGTTTCAAATGGATAAGGTACTAAATGCGGCCGGTGCAATTTATGCGGGCCCCACTGCGGCAGACCTTGTCGCAAAGTCCATCGCTCTCCGGTCTGAACTCGTGGAAGCGGGAACTAAAGTCGACCGTGAAAATACCGATACAGCGGAGGGGCTAGCTCGCTGCTTTGACGAAGGTCTCAACGCGCTTTCTGTTCCGGTCGAATTTGGTGGATTGAGCAATGGGCACATCAATTTCGCAACTGAAGCGTATATCGAGATCGTAACAAACCTGGCCGCGTCTGATGGCGCTTTGGGCCAGAATTGGTTGACGACGCAGCTTGTGCTGCGCGAAATTATCGACGCGCAACATCAACTGCCACGATCAACGATTGAGGAAGTGTGTCACAATGTTCTCACCCGGAACTTGCGGCTCGTTGCATCTAATGCCGAAACAGGATCGCCCCAGCCCGTAAGCTCCGAAGATGTTCCCGGCGGCATCCGTGTGAATGGCACAAAGACTTTTAACAGCAACAGTGGTGGTGTTGGATTGGCAAATGTCGGGTTCCGCCGCGAAGGTGCTGCTGGTGTTGCGCATGCGCTTATTCCACTTGATGCAGAAGGCGTTCAACTTCACGGTGACTGGGACAATATGGGGCAGCGCGGGACACAAAGTCAGAAAATCACTTATAACAATGTCTTTGTACCGGATGGCTGGCACTACGTCGCACCAATTGATCCTTTATTCATTCCGCTCGCATTCATCCTGCATGGATCGCTCGTACTTGGCAGCGGCTTAGGTGCCCTCGATGCCGGACTTGCTCATATCCGAACAGGCAACCGTGTCCAGATAACCCGGTTTGGAACCAGTGCCGAAGACCCAACACTCATGCGACGGATTGGTGTTATGTCGGCGAAACTGCATGCTGGGCTGGCGTATCAACGGCAGGTCTGCTCGGCTTTCGAACGTACGGTAGAGATCGACGAGATAAAGCTTCTGATGATAGAAGCATTCCGTCTTAAGACGGTTTGCGTCGAAGCGGGTCTAGAAGCAACAGGCGGACTCTTCGATTTGACTGGAGCCAGGGCAACCGCGAGTAAATATGCGTTTGATCGCTATTGGCGTAATGCGCGAACCTTTGCGTGTCATGACCCGGTCGATGTGCTATATAACTGGATTGGTGCATGGGACCTGGAGCGCAAAGATCCTGACTTGTTCACGCAGTTCAAGCTATAGAACTCGCCTAACGTTATCATGCCGGCGGCGCGGAACCAGCGCAAACCTTGCAGCGATGCGGCTTACAACTTCGTTGTGGGCAGATAGCCACATCATCAAGGTTGCCGTGTGACTTGAGGTACACGTGTCGCATTAAGCGACAATCTCCACCAGCGGCTAGCACGTCGGATATTTTCGGCCGGCGGTTTTGCGCCGACGCGCTTTTGTGCTGCCTCAACGCACGCATAAAATTTGATCGCTGCTCCGTTGTGATTGTGCATATGCTGAGCCAGCACGCACGATGAGGCTCCACCTTGAGTTCGGGAATGCGAATATAATATTATTAAGGCGTGCCATCAATCAAACTACGAAGCTGACTACCCCGAACCTTATGTTTCGGCGATTTAATGGCAGGATGCTGCGTAACGACTAAACACCGGCATCGGCGAAGCGCTTTTGCCAGGATTGCACAGTTATCTCGAGATGATCCCGCAAAATTGCGACAAATGCCATCGCCGCCTGAGTCATTGGCGTCACTTTTTCTTCAATGAGCGAAATATCAAAGTTCATGTTGGGACCAAGCGGTCGCATAGCGAAATTCTCAGCATCGAGCTGGGGGTCTAATAGGATCACTGGACAGGTCATCATCCATTCACTGCGGCTTACAAGGTCTAACGCCACAAAAGCGGAATCGAGTTCGCGGTCCTGTGCAATCGCAAGGCCCAAGCTGCATAGATTTGCGCGAAGGGCATCACGGCGGCTAAAGCCGCCGCTAGGCCAGATAATCTTAAGGGGATCGACGGGCCACTGGACCATAATACAGTCTCGATCTTCTTCGCTTTTTCGGCCCATCAGGCAATCGGGAATCGAAGCCATTGGAGTTGTGCGGATACCTCGGTCGGGCTGCAACTCGACGCCCAGTGCAAAGTCAATCTCCTGGGATTTGACCATTGCCGGGAACTGAAAGCTCATTCCTTCCACAATCTTTACTTTGACATTGGGATGATGCTTTTCGAACTGCTGAAGTGTGGCGGCAACGACCCGCCGGCTCAGCGCTGGCATAACGCCAATCGTAATTTGTTCGGCCTTCATCTTCGAATACTGCCGCAATTCGGTTGCGGTCTCGCTCAGCTCACCCAGAATGACCAGACAGCGGCGATAGATCGCATCTGCCGCAATTGTAGGTACAACGCTAGACCGCTCTCGCACGAAGAGGCGAACTCCATAACCATCCTCTAAGTTGCGGATGTGTTGGGAAACGCCAGACTGCGAGGTGTTTTCTCTGAGGCCAGCAGCAGTAAACGAACCTTCCTCATAGGCGGCAACGAACAGCCTGATGTCCTGTAATGTACCGCGAAATCGAATGTCGGCCATTTTAGCTCCCCCCTAAAAGGTCTTTTTTTAAACTATTCGACCGTTGGTCATTGATAGCCAGGGGAGGGCGTCTTGGCAAGGCGCCGACCCTGTACTGCTGGGTGATGCACGATTGTGAAGGTGAATTAATGACCGTTATATTAGCAAACGCTTGTTCATCCTTCACACCGGAACACGACGCAGTTTTTTTGAACTGGCGTGCTGCTAAACCGCTGCGGCGAACGGCAACCACAAAATGATATGAGTTCTAGTGAAAATCTTAATGCTAACGCGTGCCGGGGCTCGGCTATGCCTTCCGAATAACAAAAACGGGAGAGGATAGAGCCATGAAAAGGTCATACAATCGTCAGCTTGGCGCGCAAACGCGGATCGCAGGATTAGCAGTCGCGCTTGCCTGTGGTGTAAGCAATGCGGCGCATGCGCAATCGGATGCTACAAGCGGGGTAGCAGCAGTTCAAGACGGCGAAATCGTCGTAACAGCGCAGCGTCGCGAGCAGCGCCTTCAAGAGGTTCCATTGGCAATTTCGGCAATCGGTGCCGAACAGTTGTCCGATCGCGGTGTGACGGATATTTCAGCAATCACAGCCGTTGTCCCTTCAGTGTCGATTACCGGCAATGCTGGCAACGGTGGCTTCAAGCTGCTATCGATCCGCGGCCTATCCGGGCAAGCGGTCCCAATCGGTCAGTCGCAGACGGTGGCCGTCTATCTCGACGGCGAATATCTACCCAGACCAGATGCCGCCTTCTTTTCACTCGACGATATTGAGCGCCTTGAGGTGCTTCGTGGACCGCAGGGAACGCTTTATGGGCGCAACAGCACTGCAGGCGCGATCAATATTATTACGCGCATGCCAGGCGACCGACTTGAAGGTGGAATTGACGCAAGTTACGGCAATTTCGATCATGTACTCGTGAAAGGCTCTTTGAGCGGACCGCTGGGGGGAGGTTTCAGCGCTGGTATTTCCGGAAGCTTTGAGCAGCGTGATGGATTTTTCACGAACAGCGTTACAGGAAATCGACTTGGTGAAGCCCAGAATCACACCATTCGCGGAAAACTTCGTTACGTGTCGCCTGACGGCGTGTTCGATGCGTTGCTGAGTATGGATACAAGCCGCATGGACGGGCCGCCTTTCTTAGGGCACAATATAAATGCATTCCCGGCAACTACATTGATAGGGATTCCCGATCACGATATTGTCAACATTGATGCACTTTCTGAGGCGAAGCTTGGATTGAAGCAGAAATCCGATGGCGGCGCGCTGACCATGAACCTCGCGGCCGGGGACAATCTCGACATCACTTCAATTACAACATACCGAAAATTTTTCGTCGATATCGTGTATGATTTGGACCAGTCGCCTGTGCCTGCTGTCTTGAGCAGCCAAGCTGGTCAAAACAAAACTTTCAGCCAAGAAGTTCATGGCGTACTGACAAGTGATCGCGTTACACTGACGCTTGGCGTCAACTACTTCAATGACCAGCAATTTTTTCACTCCGCTACTGCGACCAATGGCCCTTCTATCAATCAGGCTCGTACTAGCCCCAAGATTAGTTCAAAGCTGGAAGCCGTGGGCGTTTTTGGACAGGTTGAATTCGAGATTACGCCAGAGATCGCGCTAACAGGCGGACTGCGCTGGAACAGTGAGACTACCCGATACATAGTGGACTATTCGCAAGCCACGGGTGCGACAGGCGCGGTTGTCGGTGGCACCTATTTAACTGGCACGGTCAGCGACCAGGCTTTCATCCCCAGTGCAGGGATCAGTTACAAAATATCTCCCGATCTCATGCTATATGCCAAGCTTAGCAAGGGTTACCAAGCACCGGGCTTCAACCCTTTCACTGGGGCTGCGGCAACGGCAGCCACATCGTTCAATCCTGAAGAGCTCACCGCATATGAAATCGGTTTGAAATCGCAAATTTGGGATCGTCGGATCACGTTCAATTTGGCCGGGTTTTACTACGACTATACGGATCTTCAGGTGCGCAACACCCTCGGACCGGGCAGGATTGAAACTACCAATGCTGGTGCAGCAACAATTAAAGGCTTAGAAGCTGAATTGTCCATTCGGCCGACCGAAGGATTGACCCTAAGCGGCAATTTAACTTGGCTTGATCCAACCTTTGACAGCTTCTGCGAACTCGTACTTCCAGCGGGCAATACTATTGCCAACGGAAATCCGGCTTGTATCGATGCATTTGGGCGTGCCGGGTTCCAACGCGCTGGTAACAGATTGCCTAACGCTTCCGAATGGCAGGCAAGCTTGGCGCTGGGGTATGTTGCACCAATTGGCAAAGATGGGCAATTTCGCTTTAGCGCCAGCTACTCCTATTTCTCGAACCAGTCTTATCTTCCGTCAGGCGAGATAGGCCTCAGCTCCGGCAACGTTGGCCTACTCAATGGTAGAATCGGGCTCTCGTTGGCTGAGAACGGGCCTGAGCTTTACGTCTATGGAAAAAATATCACCGATAAGCGCTATATCGACTACGGCGTGCGGGGGTCGGCTAATCTCGGCCCGGCGCATAGTTCAGACCCACGGACATTTGGCATTGGTTTGAAGTACCGCTTTTAATCTATTCGATCCTGACCGTGCAATGCGTTTGTTACACATCGCACGGTCAAAGATAGCGTTTATTATCCTGCTGGCAAGTGAAGTTACATCCCGTCCAAATATCCAGGACCAAAGCGACTAGAACCTTAAATTCAGATTCGATTAAGTAGAAATTAGAATGTGATCCGACTGAGGAGGTGCCATATATCTTCGGTCTGAGTTTTAACCGGCTCGGTCGCCATAATGAGGTAACCAATTCGCCAACAAAGGAAATGCGAAATGTTTGTTGAAAATCCTGATTACGAAGGAAAGCCATCCAAGAAATTCCGTGCGACTATGGTTGACCATCCCATGGTTACTCCGCCACGTTCTTTTGATGAGTATAAGGATCGCTACTCCAACAACTGGATGTTGGATCGGACAGAAAACGGCATACTTACCGCCAAGTGGCATACAGAGGGTGAAGAACTTGAATATAATGCCGGATTTCATCGCTCGATCGGCCAGTTGATGGAAGACATCGGACAGGATTCCGATTCCGAAGTTTTAATTCTTGGCGGGCATGGGGACACCTTTCTCAAGAAATTCAAACCGCTTTTTGACGAGCCCGCAAACCTCTCATGGTACGCGTATGAGCATATGTACTATGATGGCACCCGGATGGTTTCGAGCCTTGTCAACAGTCTGCGCATTCCAACGATAGGGGTTATAAACGGAGATGGCTATCACAGTGAGCTCGCGGTTTTGTGTGACCTGACGATCATGGCCGAAGACGCCGTTATAAGCGATCCGCATTTTGTGATGGGTGGCATACCCGGAGATGGCATACAAACGGCCCTTCGCAAGACGATTGGTATCAAACGCGCTAACTACGCAATGATGATGTTTGACCAGATCGACGCGCAAAAAGCTTTGGATTACGGCCTGGTAAATGAGGTTGTTCCTCGCGACAAGCTTTACGAACGGGCAATGGAAATCGCCCAATTCATCGCGACCAAACCGCGAATAATGCGTCGACTCATGTCTGAAATTGCCAAGCAGCCGTGGCAAAAGGCCCTTGCCGAGGAACTGCGCCCCAATTTCGGCATGGAAATGTGGTCATTTTTCGCAGCACCCGAACTTACGCACGAGAGCGGCTTTGCTGCGATTGAAGAATGGCGCAAGATGTACGAGAAAAATTCAGGTAAGGGTCGAACTGAAACTTGACGTACCTCGTATTTCTTCTTGCGGTTTGATTGAGAGCATTGCGGCAATGTCACCCTTGTCGCTGAAGCAACGCACCCTGAAGAGTCGAGAGGCTGAGGAGCAGATTGCCTGGGTGATAAAGCAAGCGGAGAGCGGTGCGGCGGGGGTATCTGACACTTCGTTCTCGGGCAGGCTGGTAGTGCTCAACTTGGCGGAGCTGATCGGCTTGCGCGGTAGGCCGGGCACGATGGTCAGTGACAATGGGCCTGGGCTGATCTCGAATACGGTGCTTGCTCGGTTTGGGAAACCTAGGGCAGAGTGGTACTATACTGCTCCAGGCATTCCCCCACAGAATCCTCTTTTCGCGACCGTTAACGGCCGATTGGGTGCCGAACTGAAAGGCCAGGGGCTGTTCTGTACCGCAAAGCCGGACACTATGCTATGGAGCCGCTTGCTTAAGCCGGGCCGCGTGCAACATCGATGCCGCGACTCTAATCGCAACTGGATGAGAGTTGAAAGTCGCGTCACCATGATTGGCCGGTCAGAAAGGATAAACTAATGAACGTTTCGGCGGAAAAATGGTCGTATCGCGATTTTCCAAAGCAACGACAAAGGGATGCCTATCAGGACTATCTGGTGCGCTCGGACGTCCATTGGGAAATCGATTGGGTCGATGGAAACCACCTGCTGTCTAGTTCCGTGCATAGGCATCCAAACCTTTTCAGTTTTTTCAGAGTTGAGGCCGCCGAAGCCTCCAGCGACTTAAATTTAGTCTCGCGCGGCGCATTTAACAGTCCGCGCAAATCGAGCCTTGGCAATATAGCCGACTTTTTCGCACTGACTCTTATGGAGCGCGGCTGTCTTCAGAGTCGGGTTGGATCGGACGAAGTCAGGCTGGAGGGCGGAGCAATTACTTTGTGGGATCCGTCTCAGCCCGTGTCCTACGAGTTCGAAGGACATGTCCGCCACCTTACGCTGCTCGTGCGGCGCGATATCTGTACCTCGATCATGCCAGGGATAGACCGGATGGCGTCGGCAAGCATATTGCCAAATGACGGTATGGCGCTGTTGTTGGGCAATCATCTCAGGACGATGCATGCCGTCCTGCCGCGCATTTCAGACCGCGAACATTCAGGGCTGATGCATGCTACGATCGAGCTCTTTGCCGCAACGGTCCGGTCGCGGTCCCGCTTCGAAGGCTGCTCGAGCAACGGCCTTTCACTGATCCGGCAAGCAGAAGATTACATTGAGCGGAATCTTTGTGACCCGGAATTGACTATCGCCGCCATCGCGGCGACCACTGGTATAAGCCAGAGCCATCTTCACCGCTTATTCCGCAGTGTGGGCATTACGGTCGGCAACTATATCCGCTCGCGGCGATTGTCCAAATCGAAGGAAGCGTTGCGCAAACAGGGCCAGCGGATGAATCTCACGGAGATTGCGCAGCATTTCGGCTTTTACGATTCTAGCCATTTCAGCCGCACTTTCCGGGCCGAGTACGGCGTTGCGCCCAGCGTATTCCGCAAGCGCGCAGATAAACCGCGCGACCAGCACTAATAGCGGCACTAATAGATTCGGTCCGGCTTGAAGAACCATTGATAGAGGTGACGAGCGGATGATAGGAATGTGATACTATTTTGCTCGCCCGGTACAATCTTTCATCCGCCCCGTGAATTAGGATCCTCCCATACCAGAAAATGAATCGCAGCAAGCGATGCAAGGGGGGGAAATGCGGTACAATCTAAATCATCATCGTTTCGTGAAATCGGTTACGGGCATCGGCTTGATCGGCTGTTCGCATCTTGCTTTTGCGCAACCATCGCCGACGTCAGGCTTAGATGCACAATCACAATCGCAGGCCGCAACGGCTGTGCCGGAGGCTGACACCCAAAGCGGCGATATCATCGTTACCGCCCAACGGAGGGCGCAAAGCCTGCAAAAGGTTCCAATTTCGATTACAGCGCTGTCCAACGAAACAATCAAGGAAGCGAACCTTACTGATACACTGTCATTTTCGAGACTGGCCCCTAACACCACAGTTCGCGTTTTTGGGTCTGCTCCTAACATCTTTATCCGCGGCATCGGCTTGAATGATTTCAACGCTAGTTCGGTCCCGCCCGTCGCCGTATATCGAGACGAGGTCGTGCTCGTCGCGGCGGCGGCCCAGGTCTATCCATTGTTCGATCTGGAGCGCGTCGAAGTCCTGAAAGGGCCGCAAGGCACCTTGTTCGGGCGCAACACGACGGGTGGCGCTGTCTCACTCGTTTCGCATCGCCCGGTTGACAAGTTAGAAGCTTATTTAACCGCGTCGATCGGGAGCTATAACGAGCGCGCATTCGAGGGCGCCATCAACATTCCGATAACACCGACATTCCGGGTCCGTCTGTCGGGCAGTTCGCGTCAAACGAATGGCGACAAGAAAAACGCTTTCGACGGCCGCCATGCTCATTATGTCGATATGCAGGCGATCCGAGCGATCGCAACATTTGAGCCCAATACCGATTTCAAGGCGACGCTTTTTGCTTACGGCGGGCGTAACCGAAGCGATCAAAACGCCCCCAAACCCCTCGGCTTGTTAATCGGCGGCAAGGATGCCCTCGGTTATACAGATCCATTTCCGAACGACAGTAACAAGCTCAACTTTAATGCAACGACAGGCCTGGATAGCTGGGATCTCGGACTTACGTCTGTGGTAGAATATCGTTTCGGCGAGGTCCGGCTGCGGTCGATCACCGGCTATGACAGTTCGAAGGCAGACGTCGTTGCCGATACGGATGGGTCGCCGTTCACACTCAACCAGCCGAACTATATCTCCCGGACCAAGGTCTTCACGCAGGAATTCAATCTCTCGGGGAACAGCGCTGGACTCGAATGGGTTGCCGGGTTGTTCTTCCTTTCGGATGATCTGAAATATTCCACCAACAGTCACTTTCTGGGCGAGCTGGCCCCGATTGGCAGAGATCTACCCCTGCTGACCGATGCGGCTAGGGATACAAAATCCTATGCCGCTTATGCTCAGGGGACCTATTCGCTGACCGATAATGTGAGATTGACAGGCGGCCTGCGCTATACACATGATGAACTCGACAGCCAGGTCCGTACATCACTCGTCTATGGGTATTTTGATCCGGCAGTGCCGGACGCGGCGCCCATTTACCTGATCCCGGCGCGCCGGGTGACGCAGAATTTCGGAAGATTTTCTTATCGTTTGGCGATGGAATATGATGTCGCCGAGAAGGTGCTGGGCTATGCCTCGGTCAATCATAGCTTCAAGCAGGGTGGCATTTATCTCACACCGACCTCGTCGCCATCCGAAGCCGATCCGTTTGGCCCGGAAGGCAACACGTCCTATGAGGTCGGCCTTAAATCGACATTGGGAAATGGCCTGTTGCGTCTGAATTTCGCGGCCTTTTACAATGATTATAGCGATATGCAGGTTGTGGCCTTGGTTCCCTCGGCTTTGCTTGCGGGCTTGCGGATCCAGAATGCTGCCAAGGCATCTATTTATGGGCTTGAGGCAGATTTCACTCTCACGCCGGGGCTAGGTCTGAGATTTGACGGCGGTATTGGGTGGCTGTATGCCCGCTTCGATTCCTACCCGAACGCGACAAAGGCGCCGATAACGGGTGCGCCAATCGACTATTCTGGCAACCCTCTGCCGGGCGCGCCAGATTGGACAGGAAATATTGCCGCGACCTATGATTGGAGACTGACCAATGGCTGGAATGGTTCTGTTCGTGTCGACTATAACTATGTGGCCAAACGCTATTTCAACGGCGCGAAGAATCCCCTCGTTTCCGACGAGGCATATGGCTTGCTCGGTGCCCGCATTTCCGTCCGTACGCCGGGTGAAGGTGCGGAGTTTAGCCTCTGGGGTCGCAATCTGACGAATAGCGTATATCTAGAAAATGCGTCTGATCTTAGCAGCTTAGGTTTCATCCCGCGCTATTATGGTGCACGCCGAAGCATAGGCGGAAGCCTGTCGCTGAAATTCTGAAGACATTACGGAACCATCAGGGGATGCGGTGGGCGACACTGCTGAATTGGCGGGCAGCGGCTGGCCGTCCTCGTAAGAATTCCGCCGAAACCCTGCTTGTACCGATAATTACGCGACTTCATCTGGGCGATCAAGAGCGATCGTTCCCGCAATGCTTGCTTGCTTTGGGCATCCTGTCCGGTTCTGTATCGCGGGTTATATGTCCATCCACCAACTGCTCGAAGGAGCACCACCAGAGGCCGTCATGAACTGTGACATGTTGAGCAATGCTGCATTATTGGACTGGTTTGTTAACTGCGCCGCGAGGCATCGATCGGAAGTGCAACAATTACACGCTTTCAGGAGATTAAGCTCATGAAACTATATACATTTGTCCGCAATGGCGTTCAACGGCTCGGGGCTGCCTATGGCGATGGTCAAATGGTCGACCTGCTGGCCGCCAGCCAAGGCGACCCGCGCCTTGCATCGATGATGTCGCTGATCGAAGCCGGCGACGGCGGTTTGGACGCCGCCCGCACGTTGGTCGCTGACCCGGCACCTGACACCCTAATTGCCGTGAAAGGCCTAACGCTCGCAGCTCCAATCCCGCGCCCGCCCAAAATGCGGGGCTTTTCGGTGTTCGAACAACATATCCGGCAATCCGCCCATGGCGCGGCGCAGCGGTTGGCTATCGGGGATGCACCGTCGTCCGAACATCCGATGAGCGCTTCGCTAAGTCGCGATGATATTCCTTCTCCGGGGTGGTACCTCATGCCGGGCTATTATCTAATGGATGCAGGCACTGTTACTGGCCATGATTGCGAAATTTCTTGGCCGCACTATTCGGACTGGGTCGATTATGAACTGGAAATCGTTGCGGTGATCGGGACCAGTGGAAGGGACATCTTGGTCGACGACGCGTCTAAACATATATTCGGCTATACTCTCGTCAACGACCTAAGCGCGCGTGACGCCCAGCTAAAAGCTATGGGCACAGGCCTTGGCGTCGGAAAGGGCAAGGATTTCGACCAGTCTAATCCGATGGGGCCGTGCATAGTAACTGCGGACGAAATTGCCGATCCCTATGCGCTGAACGCCCGCGTACTGATCAATGGTGTAGAGTGGTCATCATCTAACGGACGGAATGCGCGATATCACTTCAACGAGTGTATAGCCTATGCCAGCGCAAGCCAGATGATTCACGCTGGAGAACTGTTCGCCAGCGGTACCCTCCCAAATTCCAGCTCACTGGAACTCCAGCGCGACGTTAAGCGAGGCGACACAATTGACTTTGAAGTGGAACGCATAGGCAATCTCCGCGCGCGTATTGCTCGGTAGTTGCTTACGTCATTCACCTATTGAAGTGCCTGCAACCTTAATCCAGTTGCAATTAAAACCTGCGCGTTGGCGCGGGTGAAGCAAAGAGCTACGGAGCGAGCCCCTATTCCGTCAAACTTGGCCTTCCAGTTTTATAACGTCGCTTCCGATACTGCGTACTTGCGAGAGAGGTCAGCTGTTTCAAACCCTGCCTGCTCCCGTAGAAGGCCGATGATCTGCCCTTCCGTCAATCTCAGAGGCTTCTTAATTCCGTCCCTTCGTCTCGCCCGAAATCTAGTGAAGTCTGGATTGAAATCAGGGGGCAAGTCGCTGAGTGTCAGCAAAAATTGCCTCATTAAAGTCTGTCATCAAGAATCTAAGCGCTGATCCTCGTCGCAGCATTGTGCATTCAGCACCAAACTTGTCGCTGTCGGTGAGATACTACGCCAATGAGGTGACTAGAATATTTCATCGGTCTCCGCTTCGATCTTACGCATTTCGAATTTCTGGATCTTCCCGGTAACGGTCATAGGGAAAGTCTCGACGATGCGAACGATAGCAGGCACCTTATGGTGCGCAATCTTACCGCGGCACCATTCAATTATGTCGGCGGCTTCAATCGTGTCGTGCGCCCTGATCCAAGCGACAACACGTTCTCCCATACGCTCGTCAGGAATGCCGAATACTGATACGTCTGCAATTTTCGGATGTGTGATCAAAAATGCTTCCAGCTCTGCCGGATAGATGTTTTCACCACCACGAATGATCATATCCTTGATGCGTCCGACAATTCTGACACGTCCCTTTTCGTCGATCGTGGCAAGGTCGCCACTATGCATCCAACCGCCGCGGATGGCATCAGCTGTGGCTTCGGGCTGGTTCCAATACCCTAACATCACACCTGGACCTCTCGAGCAATATTCGCCCGACTGGCCCAACGGGACGAGTTCGCCATTTGTGTCGATGACTCTTCCTTCGAAATGAGGAAGCATCTGGCCGACTGTGTCCGTGCGCGTCTCAAGGTCCGCATTTGGCCTCGTCTGCGTGCTGAGTGGGCTAGTTTCCGTCATGCCGTAGCCGATGGTTATATCGCGCAGATTCATCTGCTCGATCATTCGACGCATCATCGCAGGGGGACAAGGAGCACCAGCCGCTATGCCGGTGCGCAATGTCGAGAGATCGAATGATTCAAAACTGGGATGGTCCAGGATAGATAGGAACATCGTCGGTACACCATGAAGCGCCGTGCACCGTTCCTTTTCCACTGTGCGAAGGACGGTCTCTGCGTCGAACGCCTGCCCCGGAAATACCATCGCAGTTCCGCTGGTCAAGCAGACCAGAACCCCGAGAACCATACCAAAGCAATGGTAAAGCGGCACGGGAATGCATAATGTGTCTTCCGGACTGAGCGACATTCCGGCGGCCGCGCATGCGGCATTATGTAACAAATTGCGATGGCTGAGTGTTGCACCCTTGGGCGCGCCGGTTGTACCGCTAGTGAATTGGATGTTGATCGGCTGATTTTCGTCTAGCGGTATACTGGGCGTCACGCGCCCCCCAGTAAGCAATAGCGAATCGAACGCAATCTTCGCCCCATCTCCATTCCCGCCGATCTCCACCACATAGCGCAGATCCGGCAAACCGAGATCAAAAATGCATTGATCTTCGCCATCGACCGCGGGTGCGAGTTCGGCCAGCATGCCGAGATAATCAGAGCTTTTGAAACGTCCCGCCGTTACCAGCGCGCGTACTCCGGACAGCCGGAGTGCATGGCCAAGTTCATGAGTGCGATAAGCGGGATTGATCGATACGAGGATGATCCCGAGCCGTGCTGTGGCTAACTGAGTTAACACCCATTCAACGCAATTCGGCGCGCAAATGCCGACTCGGTCACCCGCCTTCAGCCCAAGGCTATCGAATCCCCGCGCCAGCGAATCCACTCTATCGCGCAACTCCGCCCAAGACCACCTTAAGTCCTGCCATGGTGAAATGAGAGCTGGCCGGTCACCAAATCTCTCTGAGGTCTGATCAAGCCAGTCACCGATTGTACCCGATGGCACCGGCGGCGCGGATGCGCCTGCTACCCAGGACAGGCCAGCACTGATACACTGTTCATCAGACACGCTTTTCTCCCTTGAGGCTAGATAGTGAGTTGCTACACCGGTTGTTCCCACTCAAAAGTATAGCCTTGGTATATTTTGGCTGCTTGATGTTAGGATGACAAGTTGTGCCGTGACAATTTATTCGCATGTCATCCATCATAATATCGATGCTAGGCGAGGTTATGAATGGGTTAGTATTGGGCTCTTTTTGGGGCCTTGCAACATTGTAAGCGCAGCAATTCAAATAGCATTCGTTTAACGCGGAGAGCGGGGGCGAGCATGGCGTGATCCCTACCGACGTCAGCGTCCGCTGTTATCATATTACCGGATTTTCGCGGATTCGATGGCGACTTTAGTTCTTCATGACAGCCATGGTTTGGCTTCGTATTCATGGGCAATTGGATGGTTTTCAGCAGGTTTCGGTTCTTCAAGGCCTGGGCCCAATGCCCCACGTTGTAGATAGCAGAAGTTAGAGGGGAGGGCGCTTCGCGATTTTGAGCTGTGATGTGCCGAATGGCGGAGCATCGGCTCAATCGTCAGGAGTGTTATCATGATCCAGTCAATTCCATTGAATAAGCTCGTTCCAAGTCCACGGAATGTCCGCAAACATACAGACCCGAAAGCCGACGCCGAGCTAAAAGCCAGCATAGCAGCACAAGGGTTGTTGCAAAATCTCGTCGTTCGTCCCGCCAAAAAGGGTTTGTTTGAAGTTGAGGCAGGCGGCCGCCGCCGCACAGCATTATTGGCACTAGCCGACGACAAAGCCGTTGCCCGCAATATGCCGATTACGTGTCTTGTTGTCGGCGGCGATGAGACAGCGATCCGCGAAGTCAGTCTTGCCGAAAACTTCCACCGTCTCGCAATGAACCCGGCGGATGAAGCCCAAGCATTCGCCAGTATCATTGAATCAGGTGCAAGTGTTGAAGATGTGGCGCGGCGATTTGGCCAGACAATGCGGTTTGTTGAGGGCAGGCTTCGGCTCGCATCCTTGGCGCCGGTCGTTTTCGAGGCGCTTGCTGCCGGTGAAATCACGCTCGACATTGCCAAGGCATATGGTGCGACGTCGGACCAGGCTGTGCAGGAACGCGTGTTTGAGGATGCTTCCAAAGCCTGGTATGCCAGTTCACCCGATAGCATCCGCCGAATGGTGCTCAATTCCACTGTCCACGGTAACGATCCGCGTGCGCGTCTGGTCGGCAGGGACGCGTATCTTGCCGCTGGTGGTCGCGTCGACCGCGAACTGTTCGATGACGAAGACAGCGAAAGTTGGTCCGATATTGCACTCCTTGAACAGCTGGCGACCGCCAAAATGAGTGAAATTGCAGCCAGCCTTGCACCAGAAGCAGGCGTCGCGTGGGTAAAGCCGACATTGGAAAGCTATGTGACGCATGATGTCACTGAAGGCTTGCAGCGCGTTCCGACGTCCGAGTTGCCTCTGACCGAAGCTGAAATCGAAAGGCTGAGCGAACTTGATATAGCTTATGATACCGCAGCCGAAATCCTCGAGGATGAAGACGCCGATGAAGAGGCGATCCGCGCTGCGGAAATCAAAATAAGCGAGATCGACGCAGAGACCGCAGCCATTCGTAATCGGCCCCAGATCATCGATCCTGATATCAAAGCGAATACTGGATTGATCGTAACGCTCGGCCGTGACGGCGCTCCCGTGCTGCAGCCTCAATACTATGCCGATACCGATGTCGTTCTGGGTGACGACGGCAGTGCTATCACCGTTGTCACAAGTGAAAGCGGTCCAAAGTCCAAGCGGGCGGCAATGTCGCAGCGGCTTGTGGACGAACTGGCAATGCAGCGCCGTGACGTCCTGGCTCTTCATGTCGCAAGTGATCCGGGTCTTGCCCTCGATCTGTTTGTGTTCGCTTTGGCGGATGCTGACACGACGCGTTTTGGACCAACGCCAGGCCTAACGATCCGCGGAGCGGCTGCATCAGGTCCGGCGCACGGCTTTGTCGCCCATGACGCCGCAGCAACCGCTTCGCTTGGCGAACTGCGTTCCGGCCTCGATGAAAGTTGGCGGGCAGGCGAGACGGTAACGGTCCGGTTCGACCTGTTCCGCAGTCTCGACGAGGCAGCGCGCGCCGCATGGCTCGGTTGGGTTGTTGGCCGGACGCTTGAAGCCAGTCTCAACATGCAAGGCGGCCGCAGCAATATCTTCCATGACCATTTGGGCCGCCTGATGGGAATCGACATGGCTGCCTGGTGGCGGCCGACCGCTGCAAACTTCTTTGACCGCGTATCCAAAACGGTCATACTGGACGCACTTGCAGACGTTGGCGGTGCAACATTGTCGTCGCGCTTTACCGCTTCGAAAAAGGGCGACCTGGCTGCCAGTGCTGAACGCATTTTTTCAGGTAATTTCATCACCGAGGTTGAGGTCAAAGACCGGGCAGTGGGCTGGCTTCCTGCAGCAATGACCTTTGCGGACGCGCCAGCGGAACCCTTGGATGAAATCCCTGCAGAGTGCGGTGATGAAGACAACGCTGATACCCAAGCTACAATGAATTCGCTGGAAGAGGGCGATGACTGTAACGTGAGTGCTGAATTGGCCGCCTGATCTCCTCCTGACAGGAAGGCCAGACGGGTACTTGCGGGAGCGGCTCCCTCGCAAATGCGAGGGGGCCGTTTTTGCGTTGCTATCGGCTGTTGAGAGAAGAGGGAGCGCGGGACTGGTGTCATGACCGGAATAGGTCCGGATGACATCAGGAGATACCGACCATGCCCTGCAAAAATTACGCGCAGACCCAGCAATCGCCTGCAGCCCGAATAACGGCGCAGATCATCGAGCGCCTCGAAGCTGGTACCAAGCCTTGGGTACAACCATGGCGCGGAGTGCCTGTTTCACGGCCGTTACGGGCTTACGGGACTCCTTATCGCGGCATGAACGTATTCTGGCTCTGGATGGTGGCAGAAAGCTGTGGTTATGCGTCGCCTTACTGGATGACTTATGCGCAAGCGGTCAAACTGGGCGGCCAGGTCCGCAAAGGGTCCAAATCCAGCCAGGCGATATTCTATAAAAGCTATGTCAAGGAAGTGGAAGCTCCGGCAGGTGGCGCGGCTGAGGAAGAAACGCGCCGTGTTCTCAAAGCCTATGCTGTTTTCAATGCAGACCAGATCGATGGACTGCCCGAGCATTATCATCCTGTGGCGGTGCAGGAAGTCGATGAACCGGCGGGGCGGGAAGCTGGCTTCGACGCATTCTTTGCCGCCATGCCTGCCAATTTGCGTCATCACGGACAGCAGGCCTATTACGAACCCAAAGCGGACCGGATTACGATGCCTCCGGCATCGCTCTTCACCGGATTCGATCATTATTATGCGACGCTCGCCCACGAGCTTTCCCATTGGACCGGGCATGTCTCGCGACTGGATCGCAATTTGAAGAACCGTTTTGGAAGCGCGGCTTATGCCGCAGAAGAACTGGTCGCTGAACTTTCCAGCGCAATTATTGGTGCGGAGTTGGGCCTTCCCGTCAGTCACTTGGACAGCCATGCCAGCTATATCGGGCATTGGTTGAAACTGCTGCGCAGCGATGATCGCGCAATCCTTACAGCCGCTGCGCGCGCCGAAGAAGCGAGCGCTTTGGTGTTGCAACTGGGAGGTCGTGCTGCTGTCACAGAAGCCGACAGCGCTTATGACTTGGCTGATGCTGCGTAATCGGCGAGGGTTTCCTGTGCTATGGTGATATTTGTTCTGTTCATTTGAATGATATTAAGATATATATGCCAAATGAAAGGAATTGATATGGCGACACAATTAGCCCCAAACAAAGGCGATGACGCGCGTATTCTAAGTTCTGCGGTAGCAAAGATCGCAGAATTCTGGGGATTGAGCAACGCGAAGTTGGGGTTAGTGCTGGGCCTGTCGCAAGCTACTGTCTCGCGGCTGCGATCGGGTCAGACCACACTCGATCCTGCATCCAAATCCTTTGAAGCTGGCCAGTTCCTGCTGCGCTTGTTTCGCAGTCTTGATGCGCTCCTTGGAAGCGATGACGCGGCTTCGCGCCGGTGGCTGGATGTCCCCAATCTCGATCTCGATGCACGTCCGATAGACCTTATCGACAGCTTCAAAGGTCTGCTTACCGTTTGCGACTATGTTGACGCCCACCGCGCTCGCGTCTGAAGCAAGGCGCTACGAGGGTACGGTTTGGCGGGTCGTCGAGGCCCAGCACCGGATTTCGACCAACAGGCTTGCCGCGTCGCTTGAAGACCAGGCTCGGCTTGAAGCACTGGCCGAAGCCGCAAAACCCGACTTGCCCAAGGAGGCACGGGGACTTCACTTTCTTCTGTCATCGCCGTTTCGCTACGGCCACCGCACCGTCAGCCGGTTCCGCCGTGCGAATGAACGGCCCGGCATCTTCTATGCCAGCGAAGCCGAAAGCACTGCAATTGCCGAGACAGCCTATTGGCGGTTGCGGTTCTTTCTGCGCTCGCCGGGATTTGTCCCGCCGTCGACAACGACCGAACATTCGAGCTTTACGGTCAAGGTTCGAACCGGTCACGCGATTGACCTTACACTTGCACCTTTTGTCGCCGATACAGCGCTTTGGACGCACAAGAGCGATTATACCGCGTGCCAGGAACTTGCATCCTTGGCCCGGACCGCGCAGATCGAACTGATACGCACGACCTCAGCCCGCGATCTGGCAGGCGGCTGCAACATCGTCATTCTTGCCTCCACAGCTTTTCAGTCCAAGCCGCCGCTCCCACAGCGCACCTGGCATTTCCGTTTCGAGGGCGGCCGCTTGACCGCCCATGCGGCATTTCCAGCGACCGAGCGGTTGGTGTTTACGGCTGAGCTATTTGGCCTTGGGACGGTCACGGACTGACTAATTGTCAGGCGTAGCCTTGAATTTCTAGCCGAAAGCGCTGCGGCGCGGGGTCCGCCATTCGAGAGAGGCCCTGGACCAGCAGTTCCGATTGCGCAACCCGCCCGGGCAGGCCCGTGTTGTCCAGCCGCTGGCTGTCCTGCCCGCGCCAGCCTTGCCCTTGGCAGGTTTCCCGGAAGCCGTGCCTCCGGTGCGCAATCAGCCCTGAAAGCTGGCCCTGACGGGCTCTCGCTGGCGGAGTTCCCGCTTGGCTTGAGCACCATCAGGAGAAAAACCATGCAATCCACTTTTGCCGACCAATTGGCAGGCCTTGACCTCGCCGGTTTCACCATCGGGCCGCCGCCTGTCAATTCAACCGATTACCCGTCAACTGATGCCATCACGCAGACGCTGGTCGGCGTGTGGTCCGATCTCTTTGCGATGTTGGTCGATACAGCGCTTGAAGCCGACGCGGAAGATATTGGCTGGGGGCTGGTCAATCTGTTTCACCGCGCAGCGCAGCGCAAATCATCCGCCGTTGACCGCGCGACCGACGAAGTTCGCGCGCTTGTTGCCACAAACGACGGCTCGGAAGTTCTGACCCATGATCTGGAAACCCAAATCGAGCGGGCGCAATGTGCTGAAGCCAGCATGGTTGCGCTTGAAGAAATTCGCGAAGTGGCAGCAGGCCTGTTCCTTAACGAGTTTGGATCATCGTGGAAGCCGGTGTCGAGTTCGCGGTTCAATCACGGCGCAATGCTGACCTCTGCCGTAGTGCAGGGACGCGATTTCCTGCGTGCACGCAGTGCGTCGAAGCGCAAGGCAGCAATGCCGGAAGGGACGCCTGTTATCTTTGCCGGCGGTCGTAACCGCTTTCCGACCGACGAGGACGCCAAGACCTTTGCAAGCAATGTGTGGGCTACTCTCGACAAGGTTTATAGCCGGGTGCCTGACATGGTTTTGATCCATGGCGGCGACACGAAGGGCGTCGACCGCCTGGCTGCATCATGGGCCGAACGTCGCGGTGTGGTGCAACTGACCTTTGCCCTGGATATGCGACTTGGTGCACGCGCCGGGTTCAAGCGTAACGAGCAAATGCTCTCGCTTGATCCGCGCTATATCATTGCGTTTCCCGGCAACGGTGTTCTCGAGCGCTTGGTCATCGATGCAAAGGCACGGCGCATTACCGTTGTTGACCGCCGTGGTCCTATCGGAACTTGCCCTAAAGCGGTCAATCAAACCCCGTCGTGATAGTACCCAGTTAATTGCGCCAGCGCCTATTTGCGCTGGCGTAGCTGGCGAGAGCGAAGGCGTCTTTTGTGCGTTCGAACTGCTGTGGATGGTCCGCAGAAGGTTCGCACAATGGAGGACTTTATCATGACCGATTTTTCGCAGCTTGCGGCAGATTATCTTGCAGGCCAGGCTGATCGCAATGCATCCGCAGATATAGAAATAGCAGCGATGAAGGCGTTGCTGCTGCTGCATTTCAAAGCGCATGGCATTGCCACGATCGAGATCCGTTTCGATGGCTACGGCGACAGCGGTGCGATCGAGCAAACCACCTTCTTTGGCGCCGACGGCACGGTGGTGGACTGCCCAGACATCGCCGTTGCGCGCGAGGGCAGGGACGAGGTCAAACTTGCCTCGCTGCTGGAAGACTTCGCCTATGAAGTGCTGGAGCGGCATCATGATGGCTGGGAGATCAATGATGGAGGATTCGGCGAATTGCTCATCGACGTTGGCGAAGAGAGTTTCCAGCTCGACTGCAATCTTCGTTTCACGTCCTATAACAGCCATTCAACCGAATTTTGAAGGAGGGGGGCCATGGCACATTGCTACTATCATGCGCTTTCGTCGGTCCGCAAATGGGGCGGAACGAGCGATGATTATCTCGCGCTGCACCAGTGGTTCGACGAATCCAAAGCCATTTTTGCAGATCCCAGGCACCGCGCGTTGCGCCATCATGCCGAAGGCATTTTCATGCTCGAGACATTGTTCGGTGCGACCATCACCAACTCCGATGGCAAGATTGTACCGGTCCGTCTTATCGGCGAGCAGCATGTCATCGAGGACTTAGGCTTCATCCCTTCCTTTGCGGATTGGGGCCGCCTTATCCAGCCGCAGACCTGGATGCTGAAAGGGCGACAATTGGAACAGCCGGCGAGCGATGCACCGCCCGAACCGGCTCCAGCGGTGCCAGTCAGCCTTGCTGCATAAGCCCTCTTTGTATTGGGCGTTATGATTGCACATCAGGGATGTTCGCCATGGTTTGGTGGGTAGAATAGGCAATATTCCAACGTCCAGAAACATGTGCATCAGATACTCGCTAAAACCTCACATCTGGGACCAGTCCGGCTGTGTGCGCGAACCTCCGGATGAATCAGCCAGCAGTCTCTTGCAACCCCAACGCTACCGGCCGTGTTGCCCTTGGCAGGGCTGCCCGCACCACCCGACGCTTAAGGGGTTCCCCGCAGTTCCTGCGGTGCAAGTGCCTGCTGCCCGCTCCTCCTGTCTGGTTCGCAGCCGGGATGGTCCCGGATGCAAAATTCAGGAGAAGACCCATGACAAATCTTGTTATCCTCGTTGGCCGTATCGCCCGCGATCCAGAAACCCGCACAACACAAAGCGGCTCGTCCATTACCTCGATCAGCGTTGTTACCGACCGTCCCGCACGCAACAAAGAGGGCAAAACATACAAGGACGAGAATGGCTATACTGCGAAGGACAGCGAGTTCCACCGGGTGACTTGCTTCAATGGCCTCGGCCAGAATGTCGCCAAATATTGCACAAAGGGTCAGCTGGTTTCGCTGGAAGGCCGCATCCATTATTCGCAGTGGGAAGATGCTGAAGGCAACAAGCGCTACGGCTGCGAAATCTACGCCGACAAGGTCGACTTCCTGACCAAATCGCGCGAAAGTAACAATGAAGGTGCGCCGCCCATCGACGAAGAGTAATGGGCAAATCGCTTCCTGCAATCAGGCCCCGATGGCACGTGCCGCCGGGGCCTTTTCTTTTGCTTGGGTCTCGAGGACGGGGCACAGGACATCGAGCCCCATGCCGCCGTCACTTGTGCTTCAAGGTGCAGAAAGC